>Ga0208666_1000240_pt1 | contig 27536 bp, 43 predicted proteins | sample 5B_taG_FD_184078 | JGI IMG/M metagenome (GOLD analysis project Ga0208666, IMG submission 184078) | Marine viral communities from the Subarctic Pacific Ocean - 5B_ETSP_OMZ_AT15132_CsCl metaG (SPAdes) (version 2) | ecosystem: Environmental > Aquatic > Marine > Oceanic | place: Pacific Ocean...
GAACGCCGTTGTTCCAGAGGAGGTTGGTGCAACTTTAGTTAAAGCTAATCCTCCAGTGACATACGTTCCACTTGAAGCTACTTCTCCAGTTGTTACATACACCGTAGATGCGGCTCCTAATGTTGCAGTTGTACTGGACTTACCGCCACTGCCAATAGCATATAATGCTAATTTAAAAGCGTTTCCGTTAGTAGCAAAGTTATGTGTAGCTGTCATCAATTCTTTTTTAAACGATGTACACATTGCTTGTGTGATTGCCATTTTATATTCTCCTTATAGTATCGGCTAAATCGGGGTGACCAGCCTCTCGTAATTTATGACATATAGTAGCACGTTCTTCACGTCTAGCCAACTCTATATGATAATGCACGACATTTCGTACATTATCAGAGAAAGCTTGCGCTTGTTGCCTGATTGGTTCAGGTGCAGTCTCTGATACAGCAACTATTTTATCAACAGCCATTTCAGAAATCTGGTCGTTACTTAGTCCCCCATTGTCTGACGAAACTATTTTAATTAGTCCCGTCTCCATTCCTCCATTTACACTAAACATTTTTATACTCTCTCCCATTTACATATTGTAGATCATGTCTTCCAAACACCACAGGATCTTGATCCACTGGTTCAGGTGGTTCCATCTTAGATTGTTTGGTTATTAACAAGCCACCATTTTCATGTGTTTGAACCAAAGGATCTTTTAATCTGTGATAACCATATAGTTTTTCGTTTTCTGGTACATTCGTATCCAAAAGACCTGAATTATGTGCAACTTCTATCTTTATTCCTCTTGATGTTGCTATGGCACACCAAAACTCAGTACAAGCTCGACCAGCTTCTGCCATATTAACGTGCCTATAAGTGTAATCTAATCCGTACAAACAAAGTTCTTTTGCACCATAGTATATTGCATACGCTATTGCATACGGCACAGTATTATTAAAATAACAAATGTTTAATTCTTTAATTACTTCTTCAAGCGGATAAGGTTCTAGATGTTTAACTCTATTATCCATTTCACAAGTAAGTATGGGCTTAGTGTTTTTTTCTAAAAACTCTCTAGCAATACCTGTTTGTGATCCTGCGTTCTCTGAGTCCAAGAACCTTGAAACTGGATCCATCATAATAGTCTTGTCTACATGAATAATACCACCAACGCAGTTTATTCCCCATACCTCATCAAACTTTTCTGAACGTATCCGTGCAGCTATATAATCGGAATAGCTCCCACCTAACCCAACAATAGCTATTTTCATGATCTGCGTCTTTCTGGTAATCCTCTTCGATAAGCGTCTGAGTTCTCTCTAGCTTCAGCATAGTCTTTTAATCTAGCTAGTGACTCTTGATATCGTATCTCATACATTTGTGCCAAATCTTGTTCCCCCTTCATGTACAAATTAGCCTCAACTAAACTACCAAACAACATAGCATTCGGGGCGTTCTCACTTAACCAGGTGGTTCCATTATCACCAAGGGCGGTTAAACTTTGAGGCCTGTAAAAATAATGTAACTCCATTTTATATGTATCATCAGGTACAGGTGCAAGAATAAAATTATCCTGATCAAAGTAGGCATAGTACAAAGGTTTTCCTACCTGTAAGAGAGACGCTGTCGTATCTTGAGGAGCGGGAGTGTATGTCTGAATAAAGTTCACATCTTTTTGTAACAAAAATGTTCTAGCGTTAATTCCAGTAACAGCTTCTGCTCCATTGTATTGAGCAGACAGGCTAAAAGAAGCGAGGTAATCAGAGGGTACAGCAAGAAATTGACTGTTAGCATAAACAGTACCATCTACGTTTTTTCTAAATGTTTCTAAATCAACTGATTTTAAAATCCGTTCTTCTACTGTTTTAATAAAAGTAGGAAGGTTAGCAACGAATGTTGTTTCCGTATTATCAGCGTATTGTTGTATTGCTGTTTTTAATTCTGCATATGTAAAACTCATGTTACTACCACCGTTACAGTTCCTATCTCTCCTGTCCCAGGGAGATCATTAGGAGTTAATCCATCATTACTTGCCATACCTACAGGATTCCACCCATATTGTATAACTCTTTCTGCGGCTAAATTTGTTTGAGGTCTGGGATCTCGCAGTGCTTGAGGGTCTGGAGAAACAGGAGGAGGACTTAACTGAGGTTGTTTTTCTTCCCATTCATCAGGTCCAACTTTAGATCCATTCCATTCTGTCCTCATAGAATGAAGACGATATCTCCATCCAGATCTATCTGATATTCCCCAAGCTTTTTTACCACTTGCATATGCCATTAGCTAACCCTCAAGTAACTACCACTTGGTCTTAGAGGAAGATCTAAGAAGTCTTGATCCATATCAGAGGCTCTTGCAAACTCTTCTTCATACACTGCTTTTAATATTTGCAATCTATCGGGGGCTCTTTTCATAGCCATATAGTATGCAAGTCCCGCAACCATACAAGGATAGAACCGCAAAGGAGCTTCTACATTGTTGTAAAGATAATCTGCGTCTTCCATTTGTTGAATGTAATAATATGTAAGAGTGTCTGTTGAGTTTTCTGGTGTAGCCCAAACATTTAAAACTGGTGATATTGAACGATCAAAATAGTACTGACTAGGTCTTCCCTGGGTGGTTTTATCAGGAATAGTGGCATAATTATCTCGACTAATTCTATCCATCTCATAATCTGTTCCATCCCGGTTCAGAACTACTTGTAGAATATCAACAGTATGTTTGCTTAAAGTGTATGCCGAAGTACCTTGTGTTAAAGCTTGAGTAGCCGAACGTACTGTCCAAAGATTTACACCTCTGTTCGACCAATCAGCAAACATTAAATTAAGAGATCTTCTAGCAGTTTCTGCGTCATAACCAGTTCTAACTTCTAAACCACACCGCTCATACGCTTCTTCAATAATCTCACCAATACTAAGATCGAAGTTTCTAGTCCCTGACGTAGCCATAAGTTACCCTCTCTATAGAAAGATTTTTCATAATCATCGCTAACATATTGTGATTAGCATCTAATTTAACATTCATTACTTCTGTGTTCTTATCTACATTTATTAATGTGCGCGTCACCCAAGTAGACCACGCTCCTGAAACACCTAAGACAGTTGTGATACCAGCCGCAATAAAAAGTAATTTTATTTGAGCACCCATCAGCATCTCCATCTTTTTCGAGCTTGCCGAAGCCGACTGTTAGGATCTTTAGCCGCCTTCGGAAACTTTTTCATTTGACCCGCAGATCGAGCGCAATATGACTTACGTCTCTTCGCATCCTTACTGCCCTTTTTAACTTTGCCTGTAACCGCAGTCTTTAATTTAGAACCAGGGTTTTTTCTCCTGTATGCTTTCACACCTTTCTCAGTCATTCCCGCACCACTCTTGGTTGGTCGGAAATTCTTTTTATTTCTTTTAGGCATGTTATCAGCCATAGGAACCTCTATGCGTAGAAGATCGTTGCAGAAGTTGAATGAACAGAACTATATGTTATATACGCTCCATCTGTAAACAACATCCCATTATCTGGAACATCTGGATACTCTGAGCCTACACTCGCAGGAGTTTGATACTGTAAAAGAGCCGTTCCTGTTATAGATGTATTTCTAAAAGAAATTGTTCCACCTGTTGCAGTGCTTACCAAATAAATACCTTTTAATCTGCATCTTCCATCAAAGATAATAGCTTTGATCGCTGTTCCTGAACCAGCCTCAACATTACCCGCAGGATTACCTACTGCCGCAATTTGAGTGACTGTTGCAAAAGTGCTTGATCCTGTTGCTATATCCGCGTTTGCTCCTGTAATACTTTCTGTTTGAGCCGCGCCGTCTACATCCGTTCCAGTAACGGTAAAGGATATTCCACTATCGTTACCCGCAGAAGTAATTGTTACATTCCTTGGGCTATCGAAAGTAACGGCACCACCACTGGCTAAAGCTCCGCCTATAACCAAATTAGCGTTGTTTCCAACCGCTGCACTTGCTGAAATTCCATTTGGATCCGCCGCCGCTGATTCAATAAACGTGGATTGTACGTCTGAACCTGCCATATTATTCTCCTTTATAAAAGTGGTAGGGGTTACCCCCTACCTTAATTAATGGTTACGCAATTTGAACGTACTCAATAATGAACGTGAACGATCCTGCTGTTGTCGCATCAACTGTATTAGTGATGTTGCAGTAAATAGTTCTTGCGGTGTCGGTGTATTGAACAGAAGCTGGTGCAGTTGTACCATCTTGTGTTTGAAGAACCAAACTAGTTACAGTTACGTTATGTTCTACTACAGTTGTACCGCCATCAAGAATCTCATCTGTCTGAGCCGCAACAATTTGTGCACCAGAAGAAGAAGTACCAACTTCATATCCAATATCACCTGTTCCAATAACTGGAGAAGTGTCACAAAATATTTTAATGTCAGTAATTATTGTATTTGCTGGCTGAGTAAACTCACCAATTGTCGGGCTATCCCCTGCCGTAGTGTTAACTGTAACACCTGTTGCAAAACCAACGTGTTTTACATATTTATTGGTAACAATACCTGTTGAAGCAATAACTGCGGTATCAGTGATTGCACCTGTTGTAGCGTTTTTAGATACTACTTTAAATCCGTTTTCGGAACGGACTGGTCCTGTAAATGTTGTATTAGCCATGTCAATCTCCTTGTCTAGGCAAATGTCAGTCGCACCATGCGACTGTCAAGGTGACTACAGATTACATCAATTAAAAAGAAAAAGAAAGGGTCAAGCGTTAATACTTGACCCTTCCCTCATTTATTTGTCGCAGTCGCAGTTTTTAGCTTCTTCTGCAAGAATAAGTCCTAAGATGGCACTAGCAACACCGATGAACATTAATTCACCCATGCCTGTGATCATCCCAACACCTATAACCCCTACACCAATCGCAGCATAGCTAGATGGTTCAGTAAGTCTTTTTGCGACCCAATTTACAATTTTCATAGTCAGTCTCCTTTCATAAATAAAAAGAGGGCGACTGATTAAGCCGCCCTCTCTATTCTTTTCATAGTTCCGATTACGCTCCTGGCGAACCGAACACACAACGTGGATCAGAGAATCCGAAGCTATAACGCTCCCGAGCCTTGTATCTCATGTTGCCTGTATCGAAGTCGGCCTCCATGTTTGTAGACATTGGAGTACGCTCGAAATGGATGAACCCTCTAGGAGCATCTGTTTTAACCCACCACGCATCTGGATCAGTTAGGAAATCGTTAACGGTATAACCGTCAGGAACCATTCCCATTGATTTGATTGCGTTAGTGTCGTTATCAGCAGTGCCAACCCGAAGATTAGATACCATGATACGTTCTGCGATGAACTGAAGCTGACGTGGTAGAATTAACTTCATACCTCGAAGAGCTACTTTTAGTCCTCGCTCATCAACATACCCAGCAATACTGATCAACGCATCTTCCAAAGAAGTTTCGTTTAGATCAGAAGCAGTAGATGGTGTGTTTGATAGTGTCCCACCGTTTGTAAGAGGGTGTGCAGTTGAACAAAGTGCAACTCCATCTCCTCCAGCAGAAGCTCCACCAGTGAACGCATTGTTCAATATAGCGGCAGCTTTAACTTGCTTTGTGTGGGCCATTGATCTCGCAAGAGCACGGGTGTATCGGCTTCCGAGACGATCATAAAGATTGTCCTCGATAGCTTCTTCCGTGATTGAGAAAGCCAATGCTATTGTTTCGTTGTTGTAACGAGCAGTGAATGCTTCGTTAGCATCATCGAAGTTTACAGCGGAACCTTCCGATTTATTCGGAGCAGCACCAAATCCAGAAAGCATTACTTCCTCTTCAAACGCTCTGTCTGAAGACTCAGTAGTATAGATTTCTGCATGCTGATTTTCGTACCTGTCGTACTCCATGCCAAATAGGGCATTGAGACCAGGCTCTAGCTCTTTTGCTAGTTGTGCGCGTGATATAGCCATATCCTAATCTCCTTATACGCCAGTTGTAGAAACAGTAGCCGCTACAATAGAGCCAGTTGGCGCATTGAAGTGGTTGTTGATTCTAACGATTAGTGGGATACCAGCAACAGTGAAGTCAGAATTTCTAGGATCTTCTTGGATTCCCATGATTCTCAACGCCAATGTGTTGGTGGTTGCAACTGTATTCAAGTCCGCTGATGCAGAAGATATACCAGTAGTAGTAGAACCACTGTTACCTGATGCAAGAGCAATATTTGCGAATACAGATGTACGAACTTCCGCTTCTGTGTTCTGACCCGCAACAACATTAGATGTAGCGATTACGAACAATTGATTTGGATCATCGTACAAGAAGGCTTTGACAGGATAGTTAGAATCCGCGCCAGAACCAGGCCAATAGTTTGACCATACTGTTTTTCCAGTAGTAGATGAGACATACTCACAACCGCCGAAAACACCAACTATAGAGACGTTACCACCAGCCGCAGCTTGTAGATCGTCAATAACACCAGCCGCTAACGGAATAACCGCCATGCCCTGATATATAGGGTTAGAGTTGTCAGAGGCAATGCGATACTCAGTCATCCCAGTGGAGTTGGTCGATTGACCAATTTTTCCTAACGGTCTAAGACCGAAGGACCCATTTGAATTTGCCATTATAGCACCTCATTAATTATTCGGTTGAGGTTTTTCCTCGTCCGAAGGTTACACGACTTTGCCTGTTCTGATGAATAGGCATCAAAGGATTTTGTTCCTTCATTAAATCCTGATCGACTGCCGCCATTGCTTCGCGGGTTCGGGTCCCGTAATACTCGTTTCTTTCATTGGCTGTCTCGATAGGTATGCGACACAACATCAAGCCACCGTTACCAATAACTCCTGCATATTTACCATCTTCAATGGTCGGAGCTTCGTAACCGGGATACTCATCAGCACGAACGGGTTCATACCCTTCACGAAGTTTGGTATGAACATTTGTCTTGTCATCCTCTCCTCGCATTGCTGTTCGTATCCAACGATGCACATAACCCGCTGGGGGTTCTGGGGCATCTAAGCGACTGGGTGGTGCCCAGGGTTTTCTGCGCGTTTCTTTTTCTCGCGTTTGAGTTGATCGTGGTGCTCTTGTATCTGCCATTTTGTTTCCTTCTAGTTGTTAGCTTTTTCGCTAGTTTTCAAAAATTCCTTTGCATATCTATCCAGAGGAACATTTAGCTTTTTTGCCATAGCAACTTGTGACGGCGAGAGCTTCACGGTCCTGCGCCCCGATTTAACATTGCGAGATGCGGAGGATCCAGCGGGTGCGACCTGGTTTCCCCCTCCCGTTTTCTTAGGTTGAGCGTCTGAAAACTTTTCTGGGAAGTATTCCCTAAGTTGACGATCTACCGCATTATAGTACTCATCGCTTCCTGTGTCAAAGCCTTCTGCTTCTAAGTTGTTATGAATAGCAAATGCAGATGCAGTCATAACCTCATCTTTACCAAACCACTCATTCTTCTCTGTCCATGCTTTAGCTTTAGGATCCACTTGTTGTGGAGGAGGAGCCATCTGTTGTTGAGGCTGTTGAACTTGTTGTTGAGGCTGTTGAACTTGTTGTTGGGGCTGTTGTTGAGCTTGTTGTTGTCTAGCTCTAGCCACATGAAATCTTTGTTCTTCAATAGCTACACGGTTTAAAACTTCTTGAGCAGCAAGAAGAGCTTCAGAGTCTCCTTCCTCATGAGCTATCTTATATGCCCTATGTGCTGCCGCCTTTTGACTTTCTAAACGACCACCATATTCAGCGACATAACCTGTGTCTAATTGTTGCATCCTAGACTTCAAAGCCGCAATCTCTTGTTGTTGCAATTGTGCAACTCGTATTGCTTCTTCTTTATCTCGTTTCTCCTGATGAAACTTAGCTGTCTGTTTTTTTATTCTTTTTTGAACACCCTTGCTATAAGTTTCTAGCTCTTCATCAGATACTTCTTCTGACAGTTCCGCTTCAACTTTAGGTTCCTCTGGCTCTGCTATTTCAGCCTTGACCTCTTCTTTTTGTGGCTCAGAATTCTCAGCTTTGACCTCTTCTTTTTCTGACTGTTCCTCTTCTAGTTCCACAACAACCTCTTCTTCAAGATCTCCCGTTTGTTTAACTATACTCTCTGCATTTTCTACATTCATTTTTCTCTCCTAAATATGCTTAACGTCATCTGGTTCTAGTATGGTAGCAATCACTTCGTCATCATTAATGATACGAACCTCACCACCTTCTATTTTAAAACGAGATCCTGCATAGCGACCAATGCAAACCCATTGACCTTCCTTGCACCACGGTTCTGCGCCAGAGCCAAACTTATTTGGATCCTGATAGGCTAGTGGTCCAAGACGCATCACATAAGCAACAACAGTTGCTATAGATTCTCGTTCACGAACTTCTTCTGGAATAAACAATCCTCCACCAGTTTGTGCCTTACCCTGGTACGGCATAACTAAGATGCGCCACCCTGTGGGTTGAGGTAATCTTTCAACTAATGGTTGATCTAAGAGGGAAGGATCTAAGACCCTTTCATCGGCGGGTATATACGCGCTTTTAGCTTCTGAAGACGATTTCTCTGCCTCCTTTTCAGCTTTCCTTTTCTGCGCGACATGTTCAGGAAGATATAAGGTCTTCGACATCGTCAGCGTTCTTCTCCAGCAGGGCTTTAATTTCTTCTCTGGCAAAGGCAACGCCCCGTATCTCGCCTACCAAAGATTTGTACTGCTCCCAGTCCTGTGCTGCACCGTTGGATAGAGCTTGAGAGATATCCTCTTCTCTATCCTTCAATACCTTTAACATATAACGAGCAAATTCAACGCCGTCTAGCACTTAATAGATTCCACTAAAGAAATTTGGTTTTACTTGAGCTCCTTGGCCTTTAACATCCACTTTACCGCCATCTTTGTACTTAACCATACCGCCGCCCATCATGCCTTTAACACCTCGGCCTTTAAGAATGTCTTTCTTAGTAACCTTGCCATCACCAGTTAAATCTGGGAAGCCGCCTTTGACCGCACCGCCATCTCTGTACTTCATTTTCTTTTTCTTTTTACCCATTGATCCACACATAACCGTATCCTTTCTAAAGTTATTCTGTAAGTTCTAACGCTGCTTCCAACGTCTCATCGTTTCTTCTAGACCATCCACGACCAAAAGTGTCAAACGTACTTAGTCCTTCATAGAACTCTTGCCTCGTAGAATGCATCTTAACTACTACATCTTCAGGTAGCATATCATGTACAGCTTGGATTGTCATGGGGCCAATGTGTCCATCTGGTTCTGCGCCAACAATTTCTTGTAATGCTCGAGCACTTCTAGAAACTCCTGAGTTAACAGCCCAATCAAAAACAGCCCAATCTACTCCACTAGGTAGATCATCACAATGAGCTCTATTCCAATACTCTTCTTCATATATGGGGTACACATCTTCTTGAACAAGGCTCTTCATTTCTCCGTCCATAACTTGACGACCTACATGTTGTTCATAAACGGCTCTCGTAACGCCGTGATTTGTTTCACCACCAGGATCATCTGGATGATCAACATATCCACCTTCATGTTCCAACAACATCTCCATGCAATGTTCAAAATTACTTCTCATCAGCTTACCTTCCTTGCCTTATCTATAGCTCTTGACCCAAACCAGAAAGCTAGAATAGCCGCAAAGATTCCTTTAGTTTCCTCATCCCACAACACTTGTATGGCTTCGGCAAAATTAGTCCCAGACTTCAGAGCTTCCATAAGTAGTGTTATTTCAATAGTCGCAAACAAAAGAAAGAAGGCGTATGTAATCACAGGACGTACAGATTTTTGCAATCCAGCTATAAAACCTACACCCTTATTAATAGATATATCATGTTGGATAAGGCGATCATGTTCTTTATCGGCTCCCATTGTTTCATACATTTTAAGATCTTGATCGTAGCCAGAAGCTCTTAGCTCTGCCATAGCTTTCATCTTGTCTAGTTCATGCTTGTTGTCTTGCTTCCTAGCAAATGAATCCGTAATTGCGGGAACGGCTGAACTAGCAAAGCCTAAAACTGTTCCTAAAATTGATAACATGTTACGCCTTTGCTTTCTTTTGTGCAGTCTTCGAAAGATCTTTAAAATGGACTAATGTTTTAGAAGTTTTGGTATGGTTCTTACCCGTGTGCAAAGAACCATCAGACATTTTATGCATATTTCCTTTATATAGAGTACCATTTTTAAGATAGTGTTTTTGACCTTTTCCCATTTTATTCTCCTATTTAATTTTGGTTTTGCTTAACGCAGAACCTGTTATATACGCCGCTACTATGCCTGTGTTTGCTATTAAAAATGTAGACAACACAGGTGATACAGTTTCCATTCTATCAAGTGAAACTATCGGAAGCAACAATAAAGCCACACCCACGATTGAGACAACCATAGAAACCAACGCCATCATCCTTTGCGTATCAGCTTGTTTATCCTCGTTCTCAAGCCTAATCCACATTGCATGGCGATCCATTTCTTCGTCTGTCACGACCCCATCACCGTCAGCATCTGCCACAGCATACTTACTTTTTGCTTGTAGTTTCTTGGTCATTTTGACATTCCAGCTAATGGGTTCTCTAATGCTTTGCGTATCTTATCGTCTAGATCTTTCTTTAAGTTCTCTATCAACTCTCTGTTTTCTTTTGCTAGAGCGTCCATCATATCTTGCGTCTCTGCCAACTTCTTGTCAAGTCTGTCCACTACTCTATCCCTTCGCTCCTCTGAACTAGAAATAAGACCTCGAATAATTGTTACATTATCTGAGCTAACTTTATTTACATCCTCAACTGACTGCCTGTTCCTTGCTTCTTGCTTGTCCAGTACAACGGTTTGTTTGTCTAAATTAGCATTAAGCTTATCGGCGGTCACTTCTATGTGATTGTTTAATTCAGCCACGTCCTGGTTTAAATCCATACGAAGATCATGCAAGTCTGTTTGTAAAGTAGCGGCGATAGCTTTAACACTATTGATTTGTTCTCGAATGACCGCTGAAGTAGCCTCATCTACCTCTTTTAACAATTCAAATTCTTTTTCAACTATTTTAAGTTCGGCATTTGTCTCGCTGATGTGAGACTCTACCCATCCCATATCGGGACTAACATATTCCTGTACGGCCTCTTTCATGTCTTCGTAATCTTTGTAAAATTCAAAGACCGCCCAAGATCCACCTGCCAGTGTACCCATCAAAGGTAAGATCCAAATGAGCTTACCGAGGAAACCTTTGCCAGAAACCTTTACGCCACCATACTCTACTTCAGCCATTTTACATTCCCCTTAGAAAGTTTTCTTCCAACTTACACGTTTAGAAGACGTTTTTCTTTTTGTAGCAGCTTTTCCTGCTTTAGTCTTACACTGTGCCATAGTAGGACGACAAGCTGGATATGATCCACCAGAACTACGAGACTTGCGACCACACGGTCCACCTGTCTTACAGTTTACCCAACCCTTACCTTTGTTGCGTCCGAACCATTTTCTAAGACTATCGCTACTACTTTTTCTTTTTTTTGGCACTTTTATTTCCCCAATTTTTTGCTCCCACTTTTCTACACTTCACTAACGCTCCAGATCCATAAGCACTTGGCCAGGTGCCTCCCTTTCTAGTATAACGAGCCTTCACTTTCTTGTAACAAGCATCACGTTTTGCTTTTTTTCTCATATGCTTTCCTACTCATATTGAAGTTCAATTAAACTATTCATTTTTTGACTTGACCCAACTACCATCAGGTATGCAGCCATATTGTTATCAGATAATTTACCATCTGGCACTACTATATCAGAGAAAAAACCAGGTGTATCCCGTAATTGTTGTTGATTTTCAAAAAAAGATTTTGAAGATCCTATTACATTCATAACAATAAGTGTCTTTAATTGGTTGGTAGAATCATACCTTCCTTTATCCCCCATCTTCTTCACTATCTTAGATCCAGCCTTCTGTTTGTCAGCTTTCTTTTGTTTTTCGGTCTTAACTTTCTTTTTCTTTGCAACCTTTATTTCTTTCTTAGGTTCTTCCTTGACCTCTTCTTTAGGCTCTTCCTTGACCTCTTCTTTAGGCTCTTCCTTTACTTCTTCAACGGATTCTGGTTCTGGCTCTGGCTCTGGCTCTGGCTCTGGCTCTGGATCAGTTTGCGGTTCAGGTTCAGGTTCGGGTTCAGGAGTAACTTCAACAGATTCAGGTTCAGGTTCCGTAGAAGCAACCTCTATCTTTTCAACAGGTACCTCTACTTCAATTTCCATTTCAACATCTACCACGGTAACAGGAACTTCCATCTCCATGTTGGGCATGTCAAAGTCCATCTCCATTTCAGGCATGTCAAAGTCCATCTCAAAATCTATTTCTAGATCAAGTTCCAACTCTACTGATTCATATGACGTTTCATCTGTACCACCATCGTCAATAGGTTCTAAATCAAAACCGCCATCAGGTTGTTCTACGGGCATGTTGTTGTCAAAAATATCTTCTACTATATCTAACTCTTCTTGAGTGGCATCTCCGTTTGTATAAACATATTGCTCAACAGTAGTGATTGATTGCATTACGATCCGAGACACAACATTATAAAGTACGTTAATTGTTACATCATCAAAGACTGGACCAATAGCAAGGTTAATATCCCTACCACCTACTTCCACAATAAGAGTAGTAAGCCCATCAGAAAAATCAAAACCACCTGTGTACTGTGCATATCCACTGTCAACTCCTGCCGCTGATAATACATCCGTACCCGCAAACTTAACGGTAGAACCGTCTTTGCCTGTGATATGCATGTATATACTATCGCTAGAATCCTGCTTATCCACTTTTATACTATACGTTGTTTTACCACCTTTTTCTATATTTAGATTTTGAACATCGATTGTTTGTATGAAAGTGGTTCCCATTCCAGAGACACCCATCGTAGAAGTGCTGTTACCAGATCCTGTTATCTGAGCGCATTTATCTGTGCCTAAATCACCACAGGTGGATCCTGTAGACATCGAAGCTGGGCCCTGGCCTCCCCAATCTGAGTCCATATCTCCCTGTTTCGTAGATGATACATAAGTAGAATCAGAGGATAGTATGTCGCCCGAATCTTCATTCGTTACTGTGTCTACAGTCGTGGTTACAGTAGTCACTGTTGTCGTAAGTGTTCCTTGTCCATCATTGTGAGATGTTTCTTCAACAGTCTCTACAATTGTTGTAAATACATCTGGATCACAAAGGCCTACAGTTCCTGTTGGGCATACCTCGTCTGCCTTAGATAAGGAGCAGCATAAGGATAGCACCAAGAGGCTTAAACCACATATGCTTCGTACCTTCATTATCTAAGGGCCTTTTCGTTGGTTCTTTCTTCTTTTCTACTTTAACAGGTTTTACTTCTTCTTTAGAGGTGTTCTGTTCTATAACAATAGCTTTTATGCTAGAGTCCTCTGGTATTAGTTCTGGATTCTTTTCCCACGCAGCTTTTGCTTCATCACCAATCTTACCCATGAAGGGACATGGAGTCCCTGCCATCCACATACTTGTAAACACATTCCCATCTCCACATAAATGAGATACTGCGGCTACCTTCATACCCATTCCAAAAAGACTACGACTTAATTTAATTCGCTGACACACCTCATCTGTAATAGTTACACCTGTAGAAATACCTAAGACTTGAGTCTGCACAGATGCGGCGGCGGCAGATTTACAAACATCACTGTTGTTTACCACCACGCTTGGAGCACTGGCAGTCGGTACAGATTTGTCCGTTACCACAGTTGATGAAACCGTGTTAGAATCCGCAGCATGAGCTTTTGAATACTCAGATGCCAACATAGCAAGAAGAGATATCAATCCCATGTAGATTACCATAAAGTAAATGATTTTTCTAAATATCATTAGAATACTCCTAAAAACCTTTGCGGTTTAGATATAGAGCTAAATCTGGAATTTACCATACCCCCTCGAGCCATGCCTTTTTTAGATAAAGCAATAGCTACTGCTTGTTTCTGAGGATAACCTTCAGACTTCAACTTTGTAATATTAGAGCTTACAACCTTTTTTGACTTTCCCTTTTTAAGTGGCATTACGGTTCAAACCCCCTACGACTTCGAGTTGCTGCGGTGTCCGCTCTTTGTTGAACCGCATCTCGTTGTACATCTATTCGTTCTCTGTTCACTTCATTCCTATCATCTGCAATCTCTTCTTGAAGTTCTAATCGAGCCGCATCCGTTACAGCTTTCTGTTGTAACTTCTCTGTCTCAATCATCATATCTGCTTGGTCAGTCATTGCCTTACGTTGTTCTGACTCTTGCTTAATACCAAGTTCTTGCATTCTAATCTGAACCAAAGGATCAGCCATAGGATCAACAGGAGGTGGTGATAACTCTGGAAGATATTGTTGCATCAACTGTAGTTCTTGCATTGCTACAAGTTTTTCCATTTCTCCTGGTACTTGCATCTGTTGTTGAAGTTCTATCATTCTCTGTTGTGCTAAACGTGGATCTGCACCTCCAGAATCAACATTCATTTTAACTTCGCTTAAAAGACCCGCCAACTCTTGTTCTACTTTTTGCTTTGCCAATAAAGAAATATGTTCTTGTACATGCGCGTAAAATGTTCCTTGTACTTGAGGAGATGTAACAACCAACGGTGTTTTCAAAAACATAAGGTGGATAGCTATGTGTGTTTCATGATCTTGTTCTGGGAAGGCTTGAAGCAACTCTGACATAAGAGCTCTTGCATTCTCCACAGCGGGATCTAAAGGTGTAGGTTCTGGTTTGGGAGGTAGAATCTCATCAATGTTCTGAACCTCTAAGGCTTGATACATCCTTCTATATGCTGCGTATATGTTATGTATTTGAGGATTAGTTTGTGCCAACTGTAATTGAGATTGTGCTAACGTAACCCGTTGTGACATAGAAAAGATATTAGGATCCGATACTGGTATAACATCTACTCTTCCGTCAAAGTCCTGTGCCTTTATTGACCGTGGTGCTCCCGCTACATCATAGGGATACTCAGGCGGCAAGTTGTCAGAGAATATTCTTGCTAATAGTCTAAACTCGGTTTTTTGAGCGTAATGCAATCTCTTATGTATCGCTGACATAACTTTCATTCCACGTTCCAACATCGCAACTGTTGTGCCAACAGGAGTCTCTTGGTTCATGTTATTTACTTGTTCATCAGCTAAAGAAATGAATCTACGCCCACCTTCAATCAACACACCAAGAAGTTGTGCTAATGTTCCAGAAGGCTCCTTGTAAGGAAGAGGAGTAATTGCACTCCTTATATCCCCACCAGGTACATCTATATCCCGCCATTCGCCCGGTTGTAATGGGTCATCCGAATTACGCACCCTTACACCTCTGGCCTTGAATCCCGCTGGCAAATTAGCCAACGTCCCAGCGTCAATAAGTTGACGTAGGATGCTTGTTGCAGAACGACCAAGACCCCCAATCATGTGGATTAAGCCAAAACCATAAAAACCTAACCCAGGCATGAATTTATAATGAACAAAATATTGTCGCTTCTTAGCTATCTCAGAGTTCTCTTCGAAGTTTCTTCGAATGGCAAGTATCTCACCAGAACCTTGATCAATAGAAACGATATATGGTAACTGTATCCCTGTGGCCTCACCTTCAGGGGACATATCTTCAAATCCTTCCAGATCTAAATTAACGTGCATTTCTAAAATAGTGTACACGTCATCCATGTATGTCTTAGAAATACCGTCTAACTCATTTACTTTTTGTTTAACGATGTCTTCTTCATCGGACTTGCTTAACTCTACATCTCTGTAGAACTCCGCAACTTGCATCTTGCGTACTTCATTAAAGTCCATTCTTAAAATGTGAGTGACCCTTGAGGCTGTAGCTAAATCGCTTGCAGAGTACGGAATAACTAAGTCTTGTGCAGGAATAAATTTAGATACCGCTCTTTGCAGTGCTTCATCGTAATAAACTTTTTTGAACGTAGACCCAGATAGCGGTAAATAAAATAACAACTGATCCATGTCAGGATCAAACTCTTCCATTACCTCCATGAGTTGATAGTTCATGTAATCTTTAACTCTGTGCGCTTGATCTTCTCTCGCTTGATCTTGAAGACCCAGTACTTGTGTCTTTATAGGTCCACCCGAAGGTAGCAACTCTTTGTACGCTTGCGCTTGGAACTGAGTTACAGATTCCATAATCAAAGGATGTGTTACACCAGAAGCTCCTTCAAACGGAACCGCTCTCTCTGTTTGTTTAACACCAAGAAGATCAAGACCATTTGTATATGCCTCTTCCCACTCTGCCCTTGACGTAAGATCATCTTCGTATGCTCCTCGCAACTCGGAAGACAATTCTCCTAAATAAGTATCATCTAAATATTCTGCTAAGTTTTCGTCATGCTCTATTTGAACATCAACCTCACCTTCAATCATTCCACTTAACGCTTGTATGAGAGCACCACCATCTTCCCCTGGTATTACTTCCGCTCCTCCTTCAAAGGTTTCTTCTTGGATGAGCTCAACGTCTTGACCTCCCATATTGGGTGCTGCTTCGCCGCCTTGCATAAGGCCAGAATCTACAATTGATCCCATTGGTTGTGGTGGTAGTGCCATTAGTAGTACTCCCTTTTCTGAGGGTAATAATCTTCTTCTAGGTCTTCTCCGTCAAGAGAAACAAATCCTCCTTGACGAAATCTCATTATTGCTAACGTCATACTATCACAAAAGTCATCATGATCGCCATTAGGAAATGAAGCTACTTCTTCAATCACTTCATCTGTAAACTTTTTATCTGTTGGTGCCCATACTACACCAGCTTCAAACATCGGTGCAACCATATGCATACGAGTTACTTTATCATTTCCTTTACCAGGTGCAAACCCCAAGGCTGGAATGCCTCGAAGCCGCAACTCCTGTATCAAAGGAGTACCTGTAGCTTTTGCTTCTATCAACACCATATCTGGTTCCCAATACTCATGTTCGTCAAACGCAATCTCCTTTAACTCTGGAAAATTCCAACGCCCTCGTTGAGCATCCAGTAGTATTATGTTATCAGGTCCGCCTTCTTCTGGATTGAATATACCCCAAGTTGTGATCGCTGAATAGTCCGCAGTTTCTTTTTTTGAGAATGCCGTGTCATATGCTTGTAAAATATACTTCAAAGGAGGTATCTTTTCCTCCTCCCAAGGTTGCCACCACTCTCTTTTAACGATTGCACCCTCTGAAGTAGTCGGTTGTTGTTGCCATTGAGCAGACCATTTAGCTACAGGAAGAGAAGCTTTTATAGACAATAATGCGTCTTTTTCCCAAAACTCAGGCCATAATGCGTTATCTGAGGGTAAAATAGCTGGAAATTCAACAACCTCCCACTGATCTGACATCACATCTGACCCCTGTGCTGCCAATAATCTACCCGTTAAATCCTTTTTTCCCCACCTTGTCATAACAATTATGATGGATCCACCTGGTTGGAGACGCTGTCGAGGTCCAGAAGTGTACCATTCATACGCATGATCAAAGGCAGTCTCGCTCAAAGCGTCTTGTTCCGAGTGTGGATCGTCAATAACAAACAAATCCGCACCACGACCCGTGACCGCAGCACCTACACCCGCCGCAAAGTACTCACCACCCTTGTCAGTTTGCCATTTTCCCGCACCTTTGTTGTCTTCTTTTAGGTTTGTGTTTGGAAAAATGTCTTTATATTGCGGATCATCTATCAAATCCCGCACTTTTCTACCAAAACGCACCGCAAGTTCCGTATTATGGGTGGCTTGAATGATTTTTAACTTGGGATTACGCCCCAAAAACCATGCTGGCATAAGATATGACGCAAATTCTGACTTAGAATGACGTGGTGGCATGTTAATGATAAGCCTTTTTAGCTTACCTTCCGCCACTTGTTCTAGTTTTTCTGCAATAATCCTGTGATGTCGGCCTTCAATGAAGTTCTCGTACACATGATGTGCAAAAGGCATGAACTTTTCTTGCGCCTCGTCCCTAAGATCAAGTCGTTTCTTAGCTTCTGTGAGGCTTAGTATTTCCTTTAACGCCTCTTCGGGAAGAGCCTGTAAGTTCATCAGACAACTTCATTAGGATTTAACACATAGGGGGTAATCGGTGCTACCGTTCTAGGTTGGTAGTACACTCCAATACCAGGGCGACCATATGTGACGGCAGGTGTTTCTTCTTCTTCTTCTTCAACCTCGTCTTCAACTTGGTCTATCGGAACACATACATACCTACCATTAATTAATTTAAGCTCGTAACCAGGAGGGCAATTTCCTCCGTCATCTGGCGGTACAGTAGTGTCGTCATCTCCCCCTGTTGTTTCTGGGAAAGTAGGAATGTCAATTACAGGACCGTCATCTTCAGGTGGTATAACAGTAGTTTGAACTGTAGGCATTAAGTTTTGATTTGTTTCTAAAACTGCCGTAGTTGGTGGATTGACTGTGCCTTCTATTGTTGTTCCTGTTTTAACTTTAGGTGCCACAAAAGGTCCTGGCGCAGGATTAAGAATTTCTCCAGTCAATGGATTAACATTTTGCTCAAGAACCAATTGTTGCATAACATTTTCAAGAGTGGTCGGAACTTGATTCTTCTCTAACATTCTCTCAGGAGTTTGATCGGGTCCCCTTTGCCGCCTAGCTGGAGGAGTATAAGTTGGACCTTGTTCATTACTTGGCAAAACATTAGATACAGGAGTAATTGCAGTACCTTTAGGAGTAAAACTTGCGTCTGGTCCAGGTGCGAGGCCCGCGCTCCTTGCAGCTATGATTTCATTCACTAATGGATTAGTTTCACCCGATGGAGCTAAATCTGGGAACACCGCCGCATCTCGTGCCGCTTGTGCTTGCCTAGCCACCGTAGTTGCGGGATCTGTAAAGGCAGGGCCCAGACCTGAAGCTGGGTCAAGAGTCACATTTGGTCCTGGTGCAGTAGGAATATTTCTTGCAGCTAAAATCTCGCTAACTAAAGGATTAGAGGTGCCTGACGGTCCTGTGTCCGCAAAACTAGATCTGCCAAACGCAGCAGGACCTTGTCCGCCAACAGGGTCAAAGGCGTTTCTTGTGTTCATGTCTGGAGCCACAGGCTGATTTCTTCCTTGTATGATTTCATTCACTAACGGATTAGTTTCACCCGATGGAGAAAGAGCATTGAGCCTCGCTTGTTGATCCCGTTGCGCCGCAACTGCGGGATTCGTAAAGGCAGGGCCTAGTCCTGCCGCAGGATCAAAAACAGCACCCATGTCGGGAGGACGTTGGAAATTAAATTCTTGTTGAACATTTGTTCCCGCTAAATCGTTCGGGTTTGGAGATGTACGATTAGCAAGATTGTTCGCAATAGCTTGATTGGCAAGAGTTTCTGTTCCCGCAAATTCATTGGCTGGTGGAGCGATAAGCTGTTGTTCGGTTAAAATAACGGCATCTTCCAGAGGAGCGGTGTTAAGTCCGCTGAATCCTTTTCTAGGAGCTCTAAGAACATTGTCTTTCATAACTTCCCCTACGAGAGGTCCTTGATTGGATTCTGGTTGTAGACTAGCTATCCCTGTATTCATGGGAGTAGTCAGAGCAGTTCCTGTGCCAAGTGTTTGTTCCACCGTATTTTCAGTCGTACCTGAGCTCACATTTGATGTATTCGGAGCAGTAATAACAGGAGCTCCACTAGATGAAACGCCTTCACCAAGAATACCAGCTACTACTCCTTCGTTAATCATTTGTTGTATCGTGGGATTTGCACCAATTCCAAATTCTTCAGTTGGATCAAACTGTCGGTCTATGTTTTCAGCCATCAACTGTTGCTCAAGAACGCCTTCGGACACACCCTCACCAACAAATTGTCTTCCTAAACCAGGACCTAATTTGGCTTGAGCAGCACCTATTGCAGCACCTGATAGAACATCTGATACAATATTATCTACGTTTGCTGATTTTTTTGCTGCTGCTAACGCAAGATCATTGTTGCCTCCATAGTCTCTTGCGATACTTTGAAAGGCAGGACTGTTTTGTAAACTTCCATCCAAGTATGCCTGATCAAGAACCGCGTCTCTATCTATAGCGGACTCCCCACCAAATAAAGCGGCACCTGTACCCGCCGCAATTTTGGTTAAACCACCCGTTGCAGGAATTAATGATGCTATCGCAGAGGGTGCCGCTTGCATTACCTGTTGGTATAAAGCATTTGGATCTCTAATACTTAAATCTGAAGTAAGTGCGCGTTGTGTTTCTGCATCTAGATTGTTAAAGACTACGTCCCCAGCGACCTTTTTATCTATCCCTGCTTGAGTTAAGTTCTGTGAGGTTGAACTTGGAAGAAGAGATCCTCCTTGATCAACAGGACGACCCAAAAAGTCCACGGCGGCACTGCCCACTTCTGGTATTAAAGTTCCAAGTTGATACATACCCCTATCTACAGCAGATACATTGTCCCCACCAAGTTCCGCTACCAAATCTATGTTTGCTTGTTTGTCTCTTTGAACTTGTGCAGTACGACCCGCTCTCAATGCCGCATCTTCTCTAAGTTTATCCGCTCTTCTTATGCCTTCCGCAGAACCGACAGGAGTTCCAAAAGCATCAAAGTATTGAGGTCCTCCTCGTCTCTCGGGCGTAGGTATAAGACCTGAACCCATACCAGTCTCACGGGCTCTTTCATCGGCATAAAATTGTGTGATTCCAGCAGGACGTTTTCCTGTAATTGATTCTATAACATTTCCGTAAGTATCTTCTAATAAATCGGCTCCTGAGTACGCCGCCCTAATTCCTGTTTTTGCTGCTCTGTTAAGTTCCCCTAACCCAGTGGATACGTCTCCACCAACCGTACCTGTAGGACTTAATGGGTTTATGAAATCATAGACAGTGTTACTAACCCCACTAAATGCATCACCGACATTTTCAAGAAACGAACGATCCGTAGATACAGGAGGGGGAGTATAAGTTGGACCTTGAGGATTAATACCATCTAAGTTGGGTCGTGATGGTGTCGCTCCACCCGCTGGAGAAACAAGCATGTTCCCCATGCTAGTAAGAATGCCTGGCATCCCAGATGTGTCCGTCCCACCTTGAAACTCATCTGAAAGAGAAGATAAAATATCAGAAGGAGGAACAAAAGATTGAGCGAATACGTTGTCAGGATCATCGTTACCTGAAATCACCCCATCAAATGCTACACCACTTGATTGAAGAGGACCAGACTCACCCACAGTCGTATCCGCATTAATGTTGGTTGGACTTTGTCGTGGAATAAATCCTGTGTAAGAGGGAAATCTTTGGACTTCACCAGGAGGAGTGGATCCTGTCCTTGCCAGACGACCCGTTTGTATTCGATCCTGGGTACGAGCACTTCGGGCAAATGGATCTACCGCTGTTTCTTCATCGCCGCCGCCTCCGCCACCTTCTTCGTCAGCACCAAATACAGGGCCCGTGGCCCACGGTCTAAGAAAAAAATTATTCATGAGTTGCTCCTACTCCATCGTGACTTGCGCTTGTTCCTATGCGCGAAAGCCGCTGGTTTATCTGGGTATAATTCGGAAAGATGTTGCCGCATATCTCTAACAACATGTTTAACATCTGCACTGCCGTATGGTATAATCGCATCCATTATATAAATCATGTCCCCATCGTTTCGTGCAAACACTTCAGCACCGTTAAATTTCATTGTATCAAATTCTTTCTCAAGAAACCATGCCCAAGTTACAAATCCAACACATAAGTCACCCCGATAGTACACCCGAATGCGCTTGTTGTCTATCGCTGGCAACAATCTCCACGCAATTGTCTGGCTTTTGTACCCCGAAAACGGCTCCTGAGTCGTCCATAAGTCTAAAGTATCCCTTAATATATCCCTCATTTAGTACAAATATTTCTCAATTGACTCCTCCATATTATCAATAGTGAAACTTTCTAGAGTAATAGCACGATTACCAGGCATATTGTCAAATAAAATCAACATCTGTATATCCAACGCCACAAACGCATACACGTCCGACACAACCTTAGAACGATTCTTAAAATGATAACGGACCTTGGACCGAGGTTCGGGGGTCGGGCGACTCGCTGCCTTGACCTGTACCGTTAACATTCGACCAGACTTCGTCCGTACCCATAGATCATGTCCATAAATATCTACATGCGTGGTCCGCGTACCTCGCAACTCGAGTATGTAACCCGTAAAATATTCTCCAGCCCTCCCGATACTTTCGGAATCTGGCAAGTACTACGTCCTTTCACCCCAATGAACACACTGATAGTCAATCGCCTTGTGATCGTAAAATTTCTGAGTCACATACGGAAGACCTTTTCTCTGTAGATCAATCAAACATTCTTCTTGAGTAGAAAAATTAGGTCCGCCAATAGCAACACAATCATTTTCAACAATGACAGAACACATTAATATTAAACCAGTCCACATAAAATCACTGTAACATAAAAAAGGCGCATCGCCAAATCATCCAAAAAACGATGCGCCTAATGGCTCTAAGCACTATGGGAGGAACAGTGCTCGGCCTGGGGCTATTTGCCCACGAATATCTGTACAGTAAAAAAACCCAAATGAAAATACCCCCGCAATTTTTTTGGAGGCCTTTGCATCTCGGACCTTGGAATGGAATTATTTCCCAATGAATCTATAGAACTTGCTATATATACTCAGAATACTTGCACCAAGTACTTTATTTGGGGGGGATAGGTGCGGCAATCGTTGACAATGTCAACAGTTAAACTGATCAGTAACCCCTAGATCGTTGACAAAATCAACGGTATGTTCGGTAAATTAATTTGCTTTTACCCCTTGTATCTGTGTGTAAAATGCCTATATTAAACCTATAGGAATAATCCTATAGTTAATTAAACAGAAAGTGAGACAAACAAAATGTTAGATCCAATTAAAACTTACCATGATGTAATCAGCTCTCCAGAGTATCACGCAATGGACACTGTTCAACAGATTGAAGTTCTAACCGATATCATTAAAGGTTTAAGCTCTGTTAAGACCGCGTTGATTAAACGTGACCTAGCCGATGATGTTATCGGTCAACACAAAAGCAAAGGTTACGTTACGAACCTTGCCAACTTCAGAAAGCTTCACTCAAAAGAAACAGTGGCGCGTCACACTCAAAAGAGAACTCAAGACACTTGTCCCTCTATTGAGTACCAAAAGAAACACGGTATCCAACAAGTTATGATACCAACAGGCACCTACTATATGAAAGGATAGTATCGGTTAGGGGCGGTTAAGGCCGCCCCATTCCGATGCCATTCAAGAGCATCAGAAAGCGAGACAAAATGACTATTGTTTATTCAGTTGAAGTAGGGAACACAATGGGTGCAACCGATGCAAAACTTAAAAGAATCTTTAAGAGCTTTTACACGGCTAAAGAGTGGGCGTTAGGTGAAGTAGAGGGGGACTATTCCGACGGTAAGCAAGCTTGGGAGGCTTATAAGACTTGGAACTTTTACAGTGCTAGTACCGATAAAGAAGCGACCATACAAGAATGGGAAGTAGACGATTGATTATTTCTGAATGGAGCGGCTTCGGTCGCTCTATTGAGAAGCCATCAAGCTTCAGAAAGCGAGACATAATGAAAGATCAAATAATAAATGGTGATACAACTTGGCATAAACACGTCCATGCCGACCTGAAGCTTCCTACTGAATGGACGTGTACAAGCTATAAGAATGATGAGCTTCCGAGCTACCAGTACAACGGTTGGATTATCTTTATTGATTCCAAGAAACCTAGCGATAGGCTAGGGGAACTTCACGATTGGAATCCTAGATTCACAGTATGTAATTGGGACTCATATAACGGTGGTGCTTATGACGGTTGTGAGGAACCGTACCTATTCACCGATGATCTATTCAAGGTATTAGAATGGGTATCCAAGCGTTGCCCAAACAATCGTTACACAATGGAAGGTATGGAGATAGGATATGCTTAGAGATTTTATAGGAGCGGCATTGTTGTTCATCATCATTATAACTGTGATGTATATCGCATTCGGTATGGGAGTAGGTGGTTATGTAACCACCTATTAACCTTAAGGTATACCTGGAGTATGTGTGTATTAGATATACTAAAAGATTGAGCGAACTGGGCATTCGCTCTTTTCTACTTGAGTCCTGGGACAATCAACAAATTAAAGAGCGCAAGGGCGCAAGATAAAAAAACCAATGCAACGCGCAAGAATATTTAATTTAAAAAAACCAATGCAACGCGCAAGACCGGGACCAGGGACCAGGGACCAGACAACAGCAAACATTATTAACAATTAAACGCTTGTGTATATGTGTAATGTGTGTATTATAAACGTACTAGAAAACAAAAAAGGAAGAGACAAAATGAAACGAGACAAATTAGACTTTATAGCAACTTTATTTGAAGGAGAGACTTCAAGCTCTTTTGATTTATGTATCAAGGATACAGGCTTTAGAAACTTGGTTGTTAACCATGCAACCAAACCAATAGAAAAGGTTGTTAGCATTCTGGTTGATTATGCTAACGAAAATTTAATATGAAGAGCGGCATAATATATAATGGGCAATCCTTACTTGATGGCAAGCCCATTGTCGCCATTGCTACATATAGCGATCGCAACACAAAAACCGGGAAGGTACTTCAAACCTATATCATTCGCTCCGATATCTCGCCGCTTGACGCAAGCAAAAACGGCGAGGATTTTTCTATTTGTGGCGATTGTCAATTTAGAGGCGAGGTAACAACCGACCCCAAGCGCAAGCAAGCAAAAAATCGCAAGTGTTATGTGAACCTGGGCCAAGGTCCAACCATCATTTACAAATCATACAAGCGCGGAGTTTATCCAATGGCTGCCAATCATGCCGACCGCGTAAAACTTGGCGAGGCTAGAGTTGTAAGGCTTGGCACCTATGGCGACCCCGCCGCCGTTCCCTCTTGGGTATGGGATCAACTCCTTAGTGAATGCGAAAGCCATCTTGCATATTCGCATCAGTCTGGATTCCGTCCCGATATCACAATGCAAAGCGCGGACAATCTAAACCAAGCTCTTGACCATTGGGCAAAAGGTTCTAGAACATTTCGAGTTATTACAAATGTAGATGAAATAGATAAATCTAACGAGATCTTATGTCCAGCAAGTAAAGAAGCTGGTCGTCGCGTCCAATGCGTGAAATGTAAATTGTGTTCTGGATTGACTAGCAACAGCAAAAAATCTATAGCAATAGTGGAGCATTGAAACATAGAGTTGTCTCAGCCTAGACTTCACCTGGTCTAGGCCAACTTGCCCCAGGCTATCAATGTCCGATAGCTTGGGGTCTTTTTTATTTGGCGCAAGGCGCAAGGCGCAAGGCGCAAGGCGCAAGGACCTGGCTTTATTTTTTAAGACACTCAGAGCGCAAGGCCTCGAACAAAGACGCAAGATCCTTGAACCTTGAACCACCGCAAACCAGTCCTTGGTTCACCAGTTCAGGTCCTCGTTCCCCCCCAAACAAATATAGGTCAGAGGGGGAGGCACCTTGTACCAAGAAAAAACTTTTACCTCCTCGCGCATAATAAGCCATATGCCAAGCAACTTGGTGAGGACTGACTCGGACGGCATTTGCTTTGGTTACCTTGAGTTCAATCCAAAAAGGCACCCCATCCCAGATGCAATGAACATCAGGCACCCCACCCCCATGTTTATTTTCAATCCTCGTTGCGAATGTTTTCGGAGGTAAGTTCTGCCTTATCCTCTTCCAAAGATTTCCCTCTGGTGTGCTCATTGGTAACATCCTTATATTCCCCATCAATCACAAACGCTTGAGGGTATTTCTTTTGTAGATCCGCCAGACGAGCGACGATGTCGTCTCTGGATAGCTGATCAATGGTGTTTATATTTTCTCGCCTATCAATAGTTAAACCGCCTAATGCTGATCGAATTTTCTCTGCGTTGATAGCCGCTGAGAATTGACCTTGCTCCTCGGCACCTTCCGACAACTGAGCAAGACGTTGAAGCTGACCTATAGTTGTCACACCGTACCGACGTTCTCGTTCATCGCGTAGTTCTTGAACGTACTCCAAGACGTGCGGATAATCTCTGCCGTTTAAAAGTTTTGACGCGGTGGTTTTGGCAACCTTCTCAGAATATCCAGCCTTACGAGCGCACTCTGCATTACTATATATCCCATCAACATAGAACTTAGCGAAGGTCATTTGTCTATTTGTAAGGGTGGTATCATGGTTCTTTTCTACTTTTTGTTTTAACGATGGCATTCAATGCTCCCTGATTACAATATGATTACAATGATTACACTATTACCCCCATAATTGTCTATATAGAGGTGTTTTTCTAAGGTTTTTTAATCCCAGATTCCACAGTTTTAAGCTCTGATATCCTCGTTATGCCCCAATGATTACACTTTTTTGTAATCAATCTTCTATTTTGTAATCAAGAATGTAATCACAAACTACTATATAAATAAGGTACTTGGACTGGGTTTTACCTCAATGATTACAATGATTACACTTTTTTTAGAATTTTCAGTTTTATTTTTTAAAACGTCAGCGAAAACCCTTATAATGTAATCATGTAATCAAGGTGCAAGGTGCTTGACCCGAAGGCCAATAGATACTATATGTATATTGTACCTATAATACAGGTACTTTTAATTATGTAAGTTAAATCAGAAAGGACATTACGATGAAGCTAGAATTAAAAAATATCAAACATTCAGAGTTCGCTAGTCACGAGACATTTTGTTACGAGGCTAACGTATATGTTGATGGCAAACCATTTGCCTATGTCAGGAATGATGGTCAGGGTGGTTCAGATCATTTTGAGCATGATCCGAGGTTCAAGGATCTTGGAATATGGAAAGCGGTTTATATAAACTTAATGAGGTTTTGTGCGTCAGAGTATGCATGGGAATCTTTTGATGGTAGGATGGTTGATGGAACTATTGAAAGCGCGTGCCATGATTTAATCGCTGATCATTTAATTCGTAAGGATTTGAACAAGGCGTTACGAGAGCCGTGTTACTTGGAAGGTAATCAGATTGTTTCGTACAACGTATCTTCGAAGCGTCCTAATATTTTTGATAAACTCAGGAGACAACTTGATAAGCCAGAGTTGGTATTTTTAAATGAGTTGCCAAAAGATGAGGCGTTCAAGATGTTTAAGGAGGTGGCGTAATGGCGAAGGTTACATTGCAAACTGTTAATGCAGAGTGTGAGGCTTTTAAAGTAGAGGTTGGTGGTTCTGTATTGTCAGCCGTTGATTTAGCTATGCTTGAGATAGCTTTTCTTAGAGGTCAACAAAGTAAGATTGAAGAAGAAATTTCTAGATTAGAAAAGGAGGTGGCGTGATGAAAGACGTTAGACATGGTAGTCCCGAGGATCGTGGTCATATGGACGCGTATTATGGGCGTGATCCTAACCCTCATTACTTTGAGGGGGATACGTTACAATCTGTAAAGCGCACTGACCTAAGTTGTCAGGAGTATTTGGAATATTATCAAGGCTATAGGAATTGTACAGATAGAAAGGATTGGGGATGAGTATTAATATACTAAATTGGCTCGGTAATCGGGGTATTGATACTCCGATCAAAAAGCATAAGGCGATGGGGCGATGGTTCTTCGTTGAAGTACAAGAATGGTATGGCGAGGAGGTTGAAGCTTATTGCACGTTGGATGACG
>Ga0208666_1000243_pt1 | contig 27495 bp, 51 predicted proteins | sample 5B_taG_FD_184078 | JGI IMG/M metagenome (GOLD analysis project Ga0208666, IMG submission 184078) | Marine viral communities from the Subarctic Pacific Ocean - 5B_ETSP_OMZ_AT15132_CsCl metaG (SPAdes) (version 2) | ecosystem: Environmental > Aquatic > Marine > Oceanic | place: Pacific Ocean...
CTTCCAGCTGCTATTAATTTAGAGCAGATGGCAGGTCAAGGTCAAGAGTATGTGACAGCTCGAGATCAAAAACTACCAATCCTAAAAATACTTTATGCTAACTCTCCAGTCTTAGATGAGACTGATGGCAAACATGTTGAGACTGCAAAGCAAGGAGACATATGGAGTGAAACATCAGGTAAAGTTTGGAAAGGTAGACAAGGATTAATAGTAGTGCCTTGTCTTTACATAAACACTTTTAATGAGTGGAAAGACAAAGGGGATAGTCCAGGAAGACCAGTAGGTATTCATACTGATCCAGCTATTATGTCCCAAACAACTAGAGGTGCCGACAACAAAGACCGATTAGAAAACGGAAACTATGTTGAAGATACTGGTAATCACTTTGTTTATATTTTGGATGAAAATTATAATCCAATGGAACAAGCTTTAATTACTATGAAATCTACTCAAAAGAAAAAATCTAAGACATGGAATTCAATGATTATGTCTAGAAGAGCACAAGGTAAAAATGGTATGTTTAATCCACCATCATGGTCTACTGCTTACAAACTAAGCACTACTAAAGAGTCTAATTCACAAAACTCTTGGTATGGATGGGTTGTTGAGTTTGATAAGTTTTTAAATACTCAAGAACATTTAAAAGTATTGGAGACAACTCAAGCCTTTTATCAAAGTGCTATGAAGAGTGATATTTTTGGTAAAGTAGATTTTACACAAGATAATCAAGCTCACGGAAATAATAGTCCAGATAAAACTAACGTTCCATTTTAAATCATGGAACAGGAGCTCTTAAAAATATTTGAGGGTAATTCTGAACTGTTCATCACTACCTCTCTTACTGGAGAGGTAGATGAACGGGGCAAGACAGTAGGTCAAACACTCACGATCCACGAACCAGTTACTCTTAAAATCTGGAAGGAACATTTAGAAGGTACGAAACGTATAGGTATCAAACCTGAAAAGGATGATATGTGTAAGTGGGGGTGTATAGATATTGACCCACAAAGTTATAAAGATTATTCACAAAAAAAAGTTATAGATATTCTTAGAGACAACCAATTACCATTAGTACCAGTAAGATCAAAATCAGGTGGGCTACATTTGTTTTTGTTTTTAGATAATTGGTATCCAGTAAAAGATGTTTTAAAAAAATTAAATGAATGGAATAAAAATTTCTTTCAAGCACTTGAAGTATTCCCGATGAATAAGTGTATGAACATGCCTTATTTTAATATGAATGCAACTACTGAGTTTGCATATAATGAATCAAATACCCCAGTAATGATTGGAACTTTTATTGAAATAATTAGAAATAAAACTTTATCTTTAGATGAATTACAAAATATTAAAGTTAAGGAATATGAACCTGAAGAAGATTGGAAACATTATCCACCATGTGTTCAAAAAATGATTATGGATAAGTGGTCTGGTAATCATCGTAATGATTTACTTTATAATGTTGGTGTTCTTGAGATGAAGAAGTCTGATGGCAAAATTACAATTGAAGAGATGAGAACAATTCTCCAAAAAAGAAACCAAGAAATATTTGTAACACCTATGGATACCAGAGAGGTAGAAAACTCTGTTGCAAGATCTGTAACTAAAAAAGATTACAATTACAAATGCCCACCTAAGCTTGGTGCTATTACACCAATATGTAATAAAGATTTATGTAAGTTTAGAAAACTTGGTATTGGTTCACAAGTACCAGATCTAATAGATGATTTTGAAGAAATTGAATTTATAAGAAGTACCAAGTCGATTGAATATTCTTTTAAGTTTCAAGGAGAGAAAATTATTATTGGTCCCGAAGATATGAAAGATGAAAAGTCTTTTAGAGTAAAATTATTAAGATATGGAATTTATTGGGTTACCCTACCTAGACCAAGAAGTGGACCATCTCCATTTGAAATGCTTATGTCTACAATTGTCAAAAAAGCAGTAGAGAATGAGAAGATGAAATTCGAAGATACTCTTGGTGAAGAAAAATATAATTTTCTTAAAAAATTCTTTGAGAGTCATATTGAAGAGGATGACTTTGATAAATTACAGGATAACTATGTTGTCTTAGATTCCAAAACAAATGTTTGTTATTTCAAAAAGATTACGTTTGAAAAGTTTTTAGGTAATGATAAAACATTTAAAAGTGCAGCAGAAGCTATGCACTTATTAGGTTGTGAACGAATAGATTATCATGAAGGTGTTAAAAATGTATGGTCGGTAGAGATGCCTAAATTTGTAGATTACAAAAAAGCAACTAAACCAAAACAAACAAAAGAAGTATCGGAGATGGATGAAGAATTCCACACAGGAAAGTTTAGAACTTAAAATATTAAAAGAACTTTATCACAAAACCATAAAGATCTTTGGTCCCCCAGGCACTGGTAAAACTTACACACTTATAGAAAAAGTTTTAAAAAGTTATTTAAGAAAAGGTATTAGACCACAAGAGATAGCATACTTATCTTTTACAAACAAAGCTGTTAACACTGCTGTTAAAAGAGCTATGGAGTCTTTTCCACAATATAACACAGATGATTTTTCTAGATTTAAAACACTGCATACCTATTGTAGAAGATACTTTCCAGAAGAAGTATTTGATCCAAAAGATTGTACAATAGATTTTGCATTACAAACTAAAGTAATAAAAACTTCAGACAAAAGATTAGCTGACGATAACTTTATGTATAAGGATTGGTCATTAGGTGTTTATAGTAAAGCTAGAAATTTATTAATTAAACCAGAAGAAGCATATAAGCTAGAAAGTTATAAGAGAGATTCACTCACTGTGTTTCTCAGAAAGATAAGTACCTATGAACATTATAAAGTAGGGGGTGGAGAAAGATCGTTCATTGACTTTGATGATATGATCGAAAGAGCAATAAAAGAAGTAGATTTTCCACCACTTAAAGTTTTAATATTAGATGAAGCTCAAGATTGCACACCTTTACAATGGTCTGTCATATATAAGATGGCTCCTAAAGTAGATCGAATATATTTAGCAGGAGATGATGACCAGGCCATATACAAATGGAATGGAGCTGATCCAAAATATTTCACTAAATTTTTCCCTGGGCGTAAAGTAAAACTTAGAAAGACTCAAAGATTCGGAGAAGCCATACATAGATTCTCACAAGTAATTAGAAGAGGAATAAATGATAGTGAGGAAAAAGAATACTACCCTGGTGGAACTAAAGGTTATGTAAAAGCTTATTTATCTTTTAAAGAAATCCCTTTTGAAAATTTTAAGGAGGATTGGTACATTCTTGGTAGAATTAATGAAACTGTTAATGAATTAAGAATGTTAGCTAAGGATGCTGGGTTATATTATAAGGATAATAAGGGCACAAAATGTTTTGATCAAAAACAATGGGAAGCAATAAAAGCATGGACTGCTATAACTAAAAATAAAAAGATAGATAAAAAATCAGCTCGTAATATGTATAAATATATAAGAGAGCTAGAAGATCCAAATTATAGACAAGATAAATTTTGGAGAGCAGAACCAGATTTAAAAGAGTATGATTTTCAAACATTAAAAGAATGGTGTGGGTTAACCTTAGAAGATAATCAAAAAACTAAACCATGGTATTGGATACTAAGAAGAAATTTTAAACCAAGACAAGTCAGACATTTCATAAGATTACTTAGAAGATATGGTCAAAAAGAATTAGATAAAGATCCTCTTATAACCATTGATACAATTCATTCTGTTAAGGGTGGGGAAGCGAATCATGTTGTATTATACAGTAAAGGTAATTATCCATCTGATTATAAAAATAAAAATAAACAAGAAAAAAGTGATGAACGTAAAGTTTGGTACACTGGAGTTACTAGAGCAAGAAAAACTTTACATTTGTTAAGAACTGACTATAAGTTTAACTATCCTATTGGACAAGATTATTTAATTTATGTACAAGAAAAAAATGACAAATAAAGATATCTTTGACGAAACTTTTCCTGATGGCAAACAAGTTGGAGGATCCCACTATAAGCAATTTATTATTCAACCTTGGACTTTTATTAGAAAGAATGGTCTTAATCCACTTCAAGCTAATATAATTAAATATGTATGTAGATACTTATCTAAAGGGAAAGCCATAGAAGATTTACAAAAAATAAAACATTATTGTGACTTAGAAATTAAACATCTAAAAGATGAAGAAAAAAATTAAATGTTCAAAGTGTGATAGAGATGCAGCTATTATTGAAAACAAAATTTATTATTGTGGTGATTGTGTTGTTAAGCAGTTTATTGATGGGGTGCATAAAAGACTTCGATCTAAATCCAGGGACAACAATAGTAAGAACATTACTTAAAGAATCTAAATGATTAATAAAAAATTAAAATATGAAAAGACAAACTTAAGTTTTACTTGTTCTAAAATAATGAAATATCTTAGGACACCTAAAAATATTTGGTCAGATTTAATAGAAGAGTTTGATTTTACGATTGATTGTTGTGCATCTCATAATAATCATTTGCTACCAAGATATTATACAATTGATGATGATTGTTTGACTAAAGATTGGTCTGGAGAAATTGCTTACATCCATCCTTTATTCGATGGAAAGATTGGTAAATTTGTTGAAAAAGCATACAATACAAAAAACTTTACTGGTGTTTTTTTATTACCATCATCCACACATACTAAATACTTTCATGATTTTATTTATAAGAATCCTAATTGTGAAATAAGATTTTTAAAAAAACCAGTTAAAGGTTTTAGGTTTGGTCATGATGATGGAACAGAAGACGACCCAAATAAGATAGCTTACATAAAACCATTAATGATAGTGATATTTAGAAATGAGTAACGGATTACAATTAACTTTAACTTTTAAAAAATCTATGTGGAATACACCTAGTGAATATAAGGACTTGTCTCAGTATAAAGAAATAGCAATTGATTTAGAAACTAGAGATGATGGCATTAATGAAAGACTTGGAGCTGGTTGGGCTTTGGGCAAGGGAGAGATAGTAGGGTTTGCAGTAGCCGTTGAGGGATGGAAAGGATATTTTCCTTTTGGCCATCTAGGTGGGGGTAACATGATACCTGAACAAGTAAAAAAATATATGAAAGACATTTGTGCTTTACCGAGTACAAAAATTTTTCACAATGCACAATATGATGTAGGTTGGTTAGAAGCATCTGGTATCAAGGTTCACGGACCTATAGTTGACACAATGATTGCAGCTGCATTGATTGATGAGAATAGATTTTCTTATTCTTTAAATACATTATCAGTAGATTATCTTAATGAAATAAAAGCAGAAACAGAATTAAGAGAAGCTGCAGCAGCACATGGTATAGATCCAAAAGCAGAGATGTGGAAATTACCGGCAGAGCATGTTGGTTATTATGCTGAACAAGATGCAGAGCTTACTTTAAAATTATGGCAAAGATTTAAAAATGAAATAGTAAAACAAAGCTTAACTACTGTATGGGAAATGGAGCAGCAACTGCTTCCGATATTAATACAGATGCGTCAACGAGGTGTGAGAGTGCAAGTGGAAAAAGCTGCAGAACTACAAAAAGAAATGAAGCTCCAAGAAAAAGTAATACTATCGGATATACAGAAAGAAACAGGACTAGAAATAGATATTTGGGCACCCCGCCAGATTGCCAAAGCTTTTGACAAATTGAAATTAGAATACCCGCGAACTGAGAAAACAAAAGAACCTTCCTTTACACAAAATTGGTTAATTAATAATAAAAACAAAATAGCACAACTAATTGTAAGTGCAAGAGAAGTAAATAAATTTCACGGAACTTTTTTATCTTCTATCATGAAGTATCAAATCAATGGAAGAATTCATGGAGAGATTAATCAATTAAGAGGAGACAATGGAGGCACTGTATCTGGTAGACTCTCAATGAGTAATCCAAATCTACAACAAGTCCCAGCCAGAAACAAAGACTTTGGTCCTAAAATACGTAGTTTATTTATACCAGAGGAGGGTTTTAAGTGGGGTAGTTTTGATTATTCACAACAGGAGCCAAGAATGACAGTACACTATGCAGCATCTATCGGAGATGGGTATGAGGGTTCTAATGAATTAGTAGAGGCTTATCAAAATGCAAGTGCAGACTTTCATCAAACTGTTGCCGACCTTGTTGGTATTGAAAGAACTCAAGCAAAAACAATTGGTCTGGGTTTGATGTATGGAATGGGTAAGAATAAGTTAGCTAACTCATTGGGTGTCACCAAAGATGAGGCTAATGAATTAATTATTAAATATAATAAAAAAGTTCCTTTTGTAAAAAAATTATCAGACAGATGTAAATATGCAGCTGATGAAAAGGGAGTCATAAGAACTAAAAAAGGTAGAAAATGTAGATTTGAAATGTGGGAAACTAGAGACTTTGGTTTGCATGTCGCAGAAAAATATGAGGATGCAGTTGCTAAGTATGGTAAGGACAATATTAAAAGAGCTTATACTTACAAAGCTTTAAATAGATTAATTCAAGGATCTTCTGCAGATCAAACAAAGCAATCAATGTTAGATTGTTATAGTGCTGGTCATTTACCTATGTTGCAAATACATGATGAATTATGTTTTAATATTAAAGATGAATCTCATGCAAAAGAAATTCAAAAAATAATGCAAAGTTCAATAGAATTTAAAGTTCCAAGTGTAGTTGAGTTTGGTCTTGGGAAGAGTTGGGGAGATGCAAAATAATAATAAACCACATAACAATCAAGATTTAGTTGGATATGCAGCTGGACTATTTGATGGTGAAGGAAATGTAAATTACGCACAATATAAATGTAAAAAACAAAATGGTAAAGTTTATTTAAAATGGAATGTAGCTATGGAAATAGCCATGACAGATTTAGATTGTATTAAAAATTTTTATGATATTGTTCAAGTTGGTTCAATACATTTTAAAGGGATTGGTAAGGGATCAATGGGAAAGAAAGATCAATGGAGATGGAGATGCTCTCACCAAAAAGCACTACATCTTGCAAAATTATTTATACCTTATGCTGTAGCTAAAAGAGAAAAGTTATTTAAAATTATAAATCATTATGAGTTTAAAAAGCCGACAGATGCCCTAAGTAAAAAGTTTCCTTTTTTAAAACTTAAGAAAAATTAACCAACAGCAGCTAAATTTTCTTGTACATCTTGATACTTGATCGCATTTCTTTTAGATCTAATATCACTTTCTGTTTTAAGCATTTCAACTGTACAAAGACCATTAGTCATTAAATCAGCTGACCACTTATTTTCAAGTTCTTGAAGTTCTTTCAACAACTTTATTTTTTCAGGACTCATTTTAGTTCCTCATAAGTTATGTGAACCCTAGTGTTCCCGGTGAAACCATCATCGATTATTTCAACCTTACCTTGGTCCACTTGTTCTGACAGATTTAATATCGCTTCAGTGCAATTTGCAGCTTCAACAACATGGTCTAATTGCTGCCCTCCCATACTAGCTCTGATACGATAAGCCGTCATAAGATATTATAAGATATTTTGAATGAATGGTCAAGATTGTAGCCTTCAGGGTCAATAGCTATACAATGTACCTCATAATAGTCCATAAACCCCCCTAATTCTTCGATCTTTGATTTATTGGCTCTACCTAACTCTATTGCTTTCTCTCTACATGTGGTGGCATCTGAAAGGTTATCTACAAGATATTGAGTGCATTGAGTACCTACATCGTGAAAATTCCAACACATACTACTTAGTAATATAAATTTTAAAATCATATAGTGTTAAATGGCTTACATGCAAATGTTGTGTAAATTTTAAATTCGTTTACCTTATCGATACCTATTTCTTCAATTTTATCAAGGGCTTTTTTATACCCCATTGTTTGACAAGTATATAAATCTAAGAATTCATTTGGAAATGTATGGGGTGGTATACATACATTGTCAATCATTGAACATAGAGTAATTGTTAATAAATATTTCATAATTTAATTGACTTTTGTATTTGTCCCATATATGTAAGATTTCATGAAAAACAAAAAGAGTAAAAGTCTTATACTGGATAATATCATGACTGAGTTAGATGAACAATTGGCAGCAGTACCTACAGCAGATTTTGATGGTAGCCCAATTGAAGATTCACTTCATATGGATATGTTAGTTGATGGTATTTCAGCAATTCATTTTGTTGATGGTATAGGCAGAAGACATTATCCAATAAATAAAACCATTGCAACAATTCTAGTTGAAGATGAATTAGATTGTCGTAAATTACAACCAACAAATGAGGACTTAAATGGATTGGAATAAAGCAAAAGAAAATAGTACAATAAATAATGTTGTTACACCACCTATAGGAGAACAACCAGAAGGAAACTTAGATCCTTTAGGTAAACTAGAAGCAGTTATGAAAAGTTTATTAAATAATATTGATAAACTTGGAGAAAATATAAAAAAACTTAAAGCAGAAAATCAAAAATTAAAAGATGCACTTGGTATCGTAACAACAGAGGAGAATTCTCATGGACATCAATAAATGGAAATCAGTTGCAATTAAAAAAACAGATTACGATTTACTTAAAGGTTTATGTAAAGAAAAATTTAGAGCTCCTGGTGCTATGATCTCTAAAATATTAAGTGATTACATAGATCATCAAGCTAGAAAACATAAGGTACCTAATGCAGTTTTTCGTACAAAACTTATAAATGGAGAAGCAAATGTCGGATCCAAAAAAAATAAAAGCTAAAGAGTTTTTTACAATTGAACTCGATCATCAAACAAATAACATAACTTTATATGTTAACGGAGAGATGAGAAACAAAATACACTCTATTAAAGCAGAACCTTTATTTGATAGAATGCTTAAGATAGCAAAACAAAAGTTCTTAAAGATGAGAGAACAAATTGAACAATAAGCTTAAGGTATTAGATTTATTCAGTGGTATTGGAGGCTTTAGTTTAGGTCTTCACTCCACTGATATATTTGATACAGTAAAGTTTGTAGAGTTTGATAAATTTTGTCAGAAAGTTTTACAAAAAAATTTTCCAGGCATACCAATAGAAGGAGATATAAGAAATGTCAAAGGACAAGAATTCGAAGCAGATGTCATTACTGGAGGATTCCCATGTCAACCATTCAGTGTTGCAGGAAAACAAAAAGGAACAAACGACAACAGATATCTCTGGCCAGAAATGTTTAGACTCATTAAAGAAATTAAACCAGAGTTCGTTATTGGGGAGAATGTGCAAGGCCTTATTAACCTCCAAGACGGCATGGTACTCCGACAGGTGCAGGACCAATTGGAAGGTGAAGGTTTCGAAGTCCAATGTTTCCTTATTCCAGCTTCAGGCATCGGTGCTTGGCACCAAAGGAATAGAGTCTGGATTGTGGCTCACTCCAAGCACAATGGATATCTCGCAGCGGAGTCCAGAAGCAATGCAGAAAAGAATAGCAATGAGAGAAAAAATAGGGAGGAAATCAATTCCACCAGGAAATTTAGCAGAGCAAGTACAGACAGGAATGCCGATAAAAGACATGAGAGATGTAGAGAAACATCTTCGATCAAAGAAACAATCATTTCCGACTCCAACAAGTTTCGACTCGAACGAGATAACGAAACCAAGGAAGCCTCATCCAGGAGGAGGGCAGAAGCCACCATTGAATCAAATAGTAAAGATGTATCCAACACCGAGAGCATCGGGACAAGAGGATGCAGAGACACTGATCAAAAGGAAGGGAGAGAAAGCTGCAGCTCAACACAATCTAACAGCACACATGCAAATGTTTCCAACGCCATCGGCCAACGAGCAACAGTATCGACTAAAGGGAAACACTCAAGCATCGAAGTGTTTAGAAGCCATGGCAAGGAGAGGAGAGATAATGTGGCCAACGCCATCGGCAAGTTGTCAGATGGACGTAACAGCACCACCGGAAACAGTGGAAAAGAATTCATCAGGTTGGAGTGTAACGAGGGTTGGCACTGGGACGAAGTTCGGAGCCAAGTTGAACGATGTAGTGAACAAAGTAAATCAACCAATAGAACCTGGTGGCAAATTGAATCCGACCTTTGTGGAGTTCCTAATGGGATTTCCAAAGAACTGGACAAAAATAGAGCCAACAGAATCAAAAGCCTCGGCAACGCAATCGTCCCACAATGTGCAAGAATCATCGGACTTGCCATCAAAAAAGTTTTATCGGACTCCGACCGCAATGGATAAGGGTGACAATAGTTTTAAGTATGCAGCTAAAATATTAAAAGGTAAGTTAAATAGATCTCAGTCTAAACAACCGGTGCAGAAAACATTATCCATGGATGTAGCTATAGAACATTTAAAAAATAATCAACACTTAGTAGATGTTTATGATGAAAAATTTAAGATGAGACCACACTTACCACCTAAATTAGATTTTATTAATTACTTAAAAAAAAATTTAGATAAAAAAAGTTTATATGCAGCTGATATTGTTAAAAAAACTACAATTGATCATTGGTTAAGATCTGATAATTGTTTTTCTTATCCAACAATTCAAGACTGGAACTTAATTAAACCTTATCTTAAAGAGATTAAATATGATTATCAAATGACTTTTGAAATAGAAAGTGATTGGGAATGAGTGCCACTTTTGGTTTAGGTATGTTTGCATATAGTATGATATGTTTTTTTATTGGTTCATTAATAATTTATTATGTTATAAATAATTTCAAATGATGCTTAAATTTTATATTTGGTTAATGGGTTGGTCAGGGACTCTGAGTGCTTGGGCTTGGAGAAAACATACAAAAATAATTAAAGATAAAAGAAGATGAATTTTTTATTAAGTATTATTTTGATAGCAGTAATATATGGCTTTATTACATTTTTATTAATGTTTTGGAACAAAGAGGATGTATGAAATATAACAAATTAGCTTATAAAATATATAAATCTTTAGACGAAAAAACTCAAAAATGTTTAGGTGTTGAGTATGATATTGAAAAAATAGATAACACTGAAAATAAAAAATGGAATGATAGATTTCTTATGTCTTTCTGTAATTGGTTATGGATGAAGAAGTTTAAAAAAGATAAAACTATATGGATTCCATTAATGCAGCAGATGCAAAAATTAAAGAATGAACAGATAAAGTTAATGGCAGAGGGACCTTTCTTTAAAGGGAGTCCATTTGAACATTTAAATAGAAAATAATGTCGTGGGTTATAAACCCTTGGCATTGATCCCATTTAAAATAATAATTATAATTAATACTTGCGAAAATAAAATTTTTTTTATATGAGTGTTAATAGTTACAACTACAAGAGCTGCATAGAATGTAAGAGTGATGGATTTATAGTTGCTCCATATTCTAAAACAATTCATTCTTGTATTCATTGTAACGGATCAGGAAGCACGTCTCACGGAACTAAATCAGAAGCAGAACAAACATTATTATTTAAAGTAGCGTGGGATTTTATACATGGCAAAGAAAAAGGATGGTATCACTGATCTAACTAAGCTGTCGGTTATTGCAGCAGGGAAACTTACGTCTAATCAATTTAAGCTATTTCAATCAACAATCTTTTCATTATTAAATGGTGTTCAATATGGTTACACTGAATTAGGACCACAATTCCTCCAAGATACTAATGATATATATAGTATTCATAGCAAGCCACAAAATTCTAAAAAAACTAAGAAAGTTATAGTCAAATTAAAAAATAATAAGTCCAATATAATAGATTTCAATTCTTATCGAAGAGAAGATGTTAAAGTATGAGAATGGATAATTATACAAAAAAAGAAATGACTCAAGACTTCAGGGATATTAAGAAACATATCTTGGAAGAAAATCTTGAAGGTGCAGCCATCACAATATTAATTGAAGATGTCCATGAACATTACGAAGTCGCCAATCGTTGTAATTTTAAACATTCGAAAGGCCATTATCGTGATTTACTCGCTAGACTTGTTAAAACTTATGGGCACTAGTATTGCATCTGATATTATCTCAGAGAATCATGTTTGTAATGAGCAAAAACTATGGCGTCATGTCATATTAAATGCATTTGAAGATTTAAAAATTTTAAGTGCAGATCGTAAATCAAGTTTAAATAAATGTGATGCTCACTTCTGGATATCTACTTCCAAAGATTTTGAACAGATCTGTTGGTGGGCTGGTTGGGAGCCTGAAAATGTAAGATACCGGTACAACAAAGCTTTAAGCGAGGGTTTAATTAAATTTAAGAGAAGACACTTTTTGTGGCACGAATATAATAAGCTTTATAAAAGAATTAAGGAAGAAGAGGATATAAATGTTAGAAGAGAATTAAGGAGACACATTGAGAATAAACGTAGACAAATCATGGACGCTGATAATGTCTACGTTCATCATAATAAATTAGAGTAGTCATGGTGGATAATAAAATTTTAACTTTGAGGGCAGGGAGCAATCGCCACCCTCAAAGCAGAAAGGAATCATATATGAAATATGAAACATAAGATATTTATAGCATATTATGAAATTAAATCAAAATTTATTTGAAACATTAATTGATGTTGGCTCAGGTTTAATTTTAAGCACTTTAATACAACTCTGGATATTCCCTCTTTTTGGTATGTACCCTACAGTTTGGGAAAGCTTTCACATAGCAGTTATTTTTACAATTATTAGTATATGCAGATCGTGGTTATGGAGAACATTTTTTAGATCTAGGCCACATAAGAAACAAATAAAAATTACATGACCTAGAAAACTAACAAAGAGGCAATAAATGAAAAACTTATTGCTTACTTAAGTAGTAATGGTTTCATCTAAACTTGTCAAACCCAGCTCCGTGAATCGGTAATAATTGGTAATGTTAGTTGTCTAGCGAAAAATTATATTTGAGAATGGGGTGTGGGTAAAGGGGACAAGCACCACGGCTCTCGGTCCTCGGCTGCTTTTTCCTAGTACACTTCCTTACAAACATTTTATTTTTTTTTTTTTAAAACAGCCCTTTTTTATGCAAGTTCTAGGAAAAACGTTGATATACAACAATTCTAGAGCATTTTAGACTAGGAAAACACTGGGAATTTCCTAGGAAAATATCTTCAGTTTTAGGAATATGTCAAGAATATGACACAGAGGGGGCTTTTTTTGCAAAAAAAATTTTAAAAAAAATGTTTCTAAGAAAGTGTATTAGGAAAAACTTGTGGTAGTATCTGGTCAAGAAATGGCAAAAAAGAAAAATTCATTAAAATCTACTGCTGAGCTTACTTTAAAACAAAAAGCTTTTGTTGATATATATGTTTCCAATTGGGGAGAGATTACTAAGGTTGAAGCTGCTAAGAGAGCTGGTTATCAATCTAATAAACCAGAAGGTCCCACAGAAATCGCAAGTAGATTAACAGATCCAAATAAAAATCCACATGTAGTGCGTTATATGGAAATGAAGTATAACCAAGAATTAAAAAAACATGAAGGCGATAAACTTAAAAAATATAAAAGATTTGAAACTTTAAGTAAAAAAGCAGAAGATAAAAAACAATTTTCTGTAGCTGTTAATGCAGAGTATAGATCTGGACAAATGGCTGGTATGTTTGTAGATAAGAAAGAAGTTACACATGTTGGATTGGAGGGTATGAGTCGTGAACAACTTGAAAAAAGATTATCAGAGCTCGAAGGTAAAATCGGAGAAGCCAAGGATATCATTAACGTCACGCCAGAAACAGCTCTTGAATAGTGGAGGATTTATGACTGTGTTTAATGAAGTTCATAATGCACATCTAAATACTTCAATTGGCATTGTATCAATTATAACTGAAAATAAAAAATGAATAGTTGACTATGTATATGGCAAAAAAAATGAATAGTTGACTACCTATATGGAAAAAATTTGATGACTAAATATAAGAAAAAAAATAAAAAAATTCAAAAATCAAAAATTTTAAATTTTAATTTTAAAAATTTAGGAAATGATATTACTCAATACCCATTTGTAGAGATTAAATGGTTAGATATTGAGGGTGATTCTGGTTGGCAAGATACAAAAACTCTCAAAAATTCTAAACTTCCTACATGTGTTTCTAAGGGTTATTTATTAAGTCAGGCAAAAGGAATAACAAGAATATTTACAGATTATATTGAAACTAAAGAAAAACCCACATTCGATAACATCGGAAATACAACAATAATCCCAACTTCAGTAATTGTATCAATTAAAAAAATTACCTTGTAAAAATTTTATTTATGTATATAGATTTTTTATGGACAAATTTTTAGCATTTCTTGTAAGATTAATTGTATTTTACCCAATCCCTACCCTTATAATCCTTGTTTTAATTGCCTTTTTAGGCATCAAATAAGAATTTGACAAAACAATAAATATCCCTTATTCATGGGATATGAATATAATACTAACAAAAAAAGAAAAAGATTTTTTACTTCAATGGTTAGAGGAAGACCTAGAACTATCTATTAAAAATGAAAGTTTGAATAATTGGGGTAAAAACAAATTAAAATCAATAATTAAAAAACTAACAAAGGAGCAATAATGGGATACACTAACTATTGGCACAAATACAATGACTTTACTGAAGTTGAATGGAAACAAATAAAAGAAGAATTTAACTATATTAAAGAAGTAGTTGGTCATTTAATTAAAGATGAAAGCACAGATGATATTATCAAGTTTAATGGTGTTGGAGATAATGAACATGAAGACTTTTATTTAAACAAAGAAGCAAAAACGCCATTTGATAAAACTTATGAGGGTCAAGATATTTCATTTGATTTTTGTAAAACTAGGGGAAAGCCTTATGATATTGCCGTTTGGCACTTACTAACGTTTATTAATAGAATTTGTCCTAACTTTGCTATTAGTAGAGATAGATAACAAATAGAAAGCGAGGAATAGATGAATAATCAAGATTATGTATGTATTTCTTGTGATGTAATGATTAATATTTTTACAGAAATAAAACAAAAAAATTTAAATATCAATCAAGGTTGGTTGTATGATTTAGAAGACCAAATAGATTGGAGTTTAAATATTCTTAAAGATAATAAACATAGAAATTATCAAGAATTAAAAAAGAAATATAACAAACTAGAAAGCGAGGAATAAATGGAAATAGAACAATTAAAAAAAGTAAGAAAACAAATGCTTGATAATTGGTTAAAAAGTTGTCCATTTGTTTTTATAGATAGAACAAATCCTTTTAGTAATGATGAACACTTAACAAAAATTATTTTTAATTTAAGTAAATTAAAAAAAGAAAGCGAGGAATAAATGATAAGATCAAAAAAAGGAAACTTGTTTAATTACTTTGCTTGCGATCATAAAGATTTAAGTAAAAATTACTTGAATGATTGTAAGAAATTTTTTAAAACTTTATCAACTAACAAAGGAGCAAAAAATGGACGCATACGAAGTAAAAAAAGAAACTGAGAATAGTTATAATCTAGGAAAGATTAGACAATTAATAAAAACAAATAAATATCTATTTAAAAAACAAAATAATAGATATTTTGATATAAGTAATTTTGAAAAAAACAAACTTTCTGTTTGTCCACAAGGTGGTGGATTTGTTCAATCTGTAGATATTACTGAACAAAAGTTTATCAACGATTTTAAGAATGAAAAAATCATTTTTAAAAATGAACTTCCATTCGTTTGGAAGAAAGTTAAATTATATCATGATCATTGGATTGCAGACAATAGAACTGACCTTGAACATTTTATTGAGGGTTATGTAACTGAACATAAATGGAATGGATGGTCAATCCCTATGGTTGAACTTGATCAGATTAAAAAGTTTAATGAAATACAAAAAAAGACTTTGGATAGTGAACCTTCATCTATTTTTAAAATTATAGATAACGACAATATTCAAATTAAAATGTTTGACGAAGATGAATGGATCACAATTGAAAGATCAGAGTTTGTTGTTAATGGTGAAACAATCAAAGCTTTTGATGTGTCACTTGGTTGGACTTGGTCAGAGGAGAATTTATAATGGTTAAAATATTTACAGACCAAATTGGTAAAAAAGGATTTATTGTAGATGGAATATTTATAACTAATCCATATTATCGTGAAGATTTACAAGTTGAAGTTGACCCAATTGAGTATTATGGATTAACCCCTAGTGAATTAACACCTTTTAAAAATTTTAAGCCAGAACCTAAAGAAATTGAACCAAAGTATGAGGATTTAATAAAAAAATTAAAAGGCATGAAATTTTTTATTGTTCGTTGGTGTGGTGATGAAAGTTCTCCTTGTTCTCAAAATGTTGAAGACCCAATTAAATTTTTTAATGAATTTATATATGATAATGATACCATTAAAGATCTTGCAGAAATGGAAGTTGGGCAACGCTATAACGTTGATGAGATGATGCAAGACATTGAAATATTAAGATATGATTAAAGAATTGTGGTTGGCATACTTGTAATAAATCTTAGATGTCCACAATAAGACCCCCAACAATGCGAGAGTGGAGTTGGGGGTTTTTTTATGTTATTGACTTAATAAGTTAATGGCAAAATCAGAAAAAAATCTTTGGCAACGAATAAAAAAGTTAAATTTAAAAGGTCAATTATTTCGCATAGAAAGTAATACAATCAATGGTATTCCAGATGTTTATTGGTTGATAAACAACAAAAGTATTTGGATTGAACTAAAGTCAAATGATGTCAAGAATTGTGGACTTACAAAGTTTCAAATTAATTGGCACTTAACACATTATAAGAATGGTGGTACTTCTTTTATCTTGCGAGAAGACCTCTCGCAGAGGACTTCTCAAAATTTACAAATTTTCGTGGTTCGTGAACCGAGAGACTTGGTTCGTGCCTACTCATCACTCAGTTTAAAAGACGCAATGAAAAAAATCGAGACGCAATAACCACGTCTCACGCATGACTTAATGACTATCCCTATGGGATAGTCATTAACATTATTAATTAACATTGAACCATTAACCTTGCATATGGAAAATAAAATGAATGATTAACTTAACATATGGAAAATTTTCCTTATGTGCATATTAACATTATGCGTGTACACGTAACTATCTATATGGGATTTTTCGTAATAGTTTACATTAACATTTTTAAAAAAAATTTATTTTTTTTAATTAGTCCTAGTGGTCCTGAGTCTATAGCAGCTTAAATAAAAAGTTGACAGCTGAGTCTATCCCATGCTAATAAGATTCTATTAACTAACATGGAGAAAAAAATGAATAAAAAAATAACGCCACCAGCTGGGTGGCCAAAAGATAAAAAGTGGACTGAGAAGGAAGCAGCTAAAGCAATGGCTGCAGCTGGACTCGGATTGTGTCGCAGCGATTTTTGTGATGATGGTGCAGACCTTCAGGATCTTAAAGAAATAATAGAAGGGAGTAAATAATGCCTTTATTAAATTATTATTCTCAGACCAAAATGGCTAAGGGGGAGAAGTTTGGATATAAGACGGCTATCCTTCACTTAGCCCCGTTTAATTTATCTGGTAAAAACGTCTGTCCTAAAGCTTCAAAAGAATGTGCCGCAGCTTGTTTAAATACTTCAGGGCGTGGAATGATGCACTCAGTACAAAAAGCCAGGTTAGATAAAACTAACTATTTTTGGACTAATAAAAATGCATTCTTATGGGACCTGAGCCGTGAAATAGAACAGCTCAAAAAAAGGGCAGCCAATCAGGGCTTTAAATTTGCAGTGAGATTAAACGGTACATCGGACCTGGCTTTCCATAAAATGAAAGTTGATGGAGGTGGGACGCTTCACGAGCTTCACCCTGATGTGCAATTTTATGAATATACCAAAGTATTAAATTATTTGGATCATGATCATAAAAATTTAAATGTTACCTTCTCAGATAGTGGCAGCAATAATAAAGATATTGAAGCAGCTATAGCTAAGGGCTCTAATGTTGCCGTTGTATTTAAGGATAAGCTGCCCAAAAAATGGCTGAATAAAAAAGTTATTAATGGTGACCTTCATGATCTTAGATTTAAAGATCCTCGAGGCGTGATTGTGGGACTGGTTGCCAAGGGTCAGGGGCGTAATATTAATAATAAGTTTATTAAGGCGGTAGCCTGATGGATCATTTTTTAGCTTTTCTGATGCGTATAGTAATATTTTTTCCTGGTACTATAGGCATTATACTTTTATTAGTACTTCTTTTTTAGAACGATTCTAATTTACAGCCCCACAACTTGGGGCTGTATTTAATTTAAATATAATTTGACATCTTATCGAATATGATTAATCTGGGATATGTACAAAACAAAAAACAACTTAACAAAAGAGGTAAAAATGTCAGTACAAAAAAAACAAAAAGCAACTAAATTGAACGTTGCACAATCTCAAAAGCTTTTCAAAGCTTGTGAGGTTAATTTTTATAGAAAGTCATATAATAAATTATGGGTTGATATAAAAGAGGATACTCTCCCAATAGTCGAAGACCTTGGAGGGTTTACAGTTGGCAAATATAAAGGTTGCGAATTTAGTCTAGAAATTTTTAAAAAACCTACTTCTAGATTTGACGTTAAAGCCTTTAAAGAAAAATACCCAGAAATCTATGATCAATTTCTAGTCGGTGGTGAGTCAATCGAGTTAAAAACAAAATATAAAAAATAATATGAATATTGCATTACATATATTTTTAATTCTAATTAGTTTCGCAATTGCTTTTTTAGGTGTTGTCGTTCTTTTTAGTGTTGATGCTTTCACTGGTGGTATACTTGCCACTGGTGGGATTGTTTTAGCTTTAAAATCAATGGAGGTTTAATTATGGGTTTATCTTATAAAGGCTATAATATTAGTTGCAGACCTCTTAAAACTGATAATTTATGGCAATTAGAACTCGAGAGAAGTGGAGGAGAGATTGTACATACTTACACAATCGACCCACAAAAAACACTTTTATCGGTCGAAAAATTTGCACTAGATGAGGTCGACAAAAAAGTACTAGAGCAATCAAAACAATAAAATCTTAAAACACTAGCCCCACTTGTGGGGCTAGTGGCTCCCATTAATAGAGGTACCAACCAAATTCCAAAAATTAAAAAATTTATTTTTTTAATTTTTTAACTATCAAAATTTAGGTTCTTACATTATTTACCTTAACATTGTAGGAGATATAGAAGTAGTTGGCTTTGTGATGAAAGGGGTTTCTTTTTTGGGGACCCGAGGGTATAGTAAATATATATGACTAATACAGATTTGATGACCACCGATCAGCTACGAAAGAGGCTCGAAAAAGTGTGGCTTCAACATATAAAATTATGTCAGGATAACTTCTTGTACTTTGTAAAGAATGTTTGGCCTGATTTCATTTGTAGAACTGATAGTGATCCAGATAAATGGGGACATCATCAACACATAGCACATGAGTTTACTAGGATAGCTGAAAATAAAAAAGGAAGGCTTATTGTTAATATGCCTCCTAGACATACAAAATCAGAATTTGCATCTATATACTTTCCAGCTTGGATGATTGGTAAGAATCCTAAAATGAAATTAATGCAAGTATCACACAACGCAGAACTTTCAGGTAGATTTGGTGCTAAGGTAAGAAATTTAATTGATAGTCCAGAGTATAAACAAATCTTTGGTGATGTTAAACTTAGAGAAGATAGTAAGGCAAAAGGACGTTGGGAGACCAATCAAGGTGGGGAATACTTTGCAGCGGGTGTTGGCGGTTCTATCACAGGACGAGGGGCGGACTTACTTATTATTGATGATCCACATACTGAACAAGATTCTTTATCAGATAGTGCGATGGAGAGAACCTACGATTGGTACTTATCAGGACCAAGACAACGTTTACAACCTGGAGGCTCGATTGTTTTAGTAATGACTAGATGGGCTCAAGACGATTTGACAGGTCGATTAATAAAAGCAGAAACTGAACCTAAGGCAGACAAGTGGGAAAAAATTTCTTTTCCAGCTTTGATTGGTGAAGATGAAAATGTGCAACCTGTTTGGCCTGAGTATTGGGAATTAGATGAATTAGAAAAAGTTAAAGCGTCAATATCAATTAGAAATTGGTCTGCACAATACATGCAGAATCCAACCTCAGAAGAAGGAGCAATCTTAAAAAGAGAATGGTGGCAGCCATGGGCCGGGGATCTTCCAACTTTAAAACATGTTATACAATCATATGACACTGCATTTAGTAAAAAAGAAACTGCAGATTATTCTGCTATTACCACATGGGGAATATTCACGCCTCACGAATCTGAACCAGATGCTATTATGTTAATTGATGCAATTAAAGGTAAGTATGATTTTCCAGAATTAAAAATGGTTGCACTCGACCAATATAAATACTGGCAACCAGAAACAATAATCATAGAAGCTAAAGCTTCAGGTCAAAGTTTATTACAAGAATTCCGTAGAATGGGAATACCTGTTATGGATTACACTCCAGGACGTGGACAAGATAAACATTCAAGAGTTAATGCTTGTGCACCTTTATTCGAATCTGGACAAGTTTATTACCCTAGAGACGAACATTGGGCAGAAGAGGTTATTGAAGAATGTGCTGCGTTTCCTCATGGTCAGTACGATGATTATGTGGACAGCACCACACAAGCTATGTTAAGATATCGACAAGGTTCTTTTATAAAGACTTATTCTGACGAGGATGAGGTTCAATCTTATAAGGAACGTAAATATATATATTATTAAAAGGAGAAGACATGTCAAAATTTAAGAAAAAACTAAAGAAAGCAGTTATGGCTGGTGCAGCACTTTATGGTGCATCAAAACTTATGGGAGCATCTGGTCCTGTAGGAGATAAGTTTGCTAAAGCAAGAAAAGCTATGACTTCCAATGCTGCTATGAGAGGTGGCTCTGGTATAAAAGGTAGTGGACCATTAAGAGGTGTTGCCGATGGTATTACAAAACTAAAAAGATCAGACCTACCATCACCAAGAAATATGAAAAGTATTTTTGTACAAGATGATGGATCAATTATTAAAGGTTTAGAAAAGTTTAAGAATAAAGATGTTTATGCAAAAACTATGAAATCTAGAAGAGGAGATACTGGTAGTTTGAAAGATTTTGCAAATAAATTTATTCTTGGTAGAAAAACTCAAATGAGTATGGGTGGAGAAGCTAAAGTTAAAACTAAATTAAACGGTACGCTTAAGACAAAAACATACTAAGCTTTTATTATGGCTGAAATTGATAAAGTAATTGAAGAGGAAATAGAAACTCCTGATTCTGAAGAAGTTGATATTGAGTTAGAGGGAGAAGAACCTACAACAGTTGAAGAAGCTGTCAGTGAAACTGAAGCATTTTTTAGTAACCTTGCCGATGACATGTCTAGTGAGGTGTTACAAAGAATGTCTAATCGATTACTTGATGATTATAAAAAAGATAGAGTTTCAAGAAAAGATTGGGAAACTTCATATACTAATAATTTAGATTTATTGGGACTCAATCAAAGAGAAATGACTAGACCATTTAGGGGGTCGGCATCCGTGACTCATCCACTTTTATCAGAAGCAGTTACATCATTTCAAGCACAAGCATATAAAGAATTATTACCATCATCAGGACCAGTTAAAACTAGAGTTCTTGGAGTTGAAGATAATGAAAAAATGAATCAAGCACAAAGAGTGCAAGATTTTATGAATTACATGATCACTGAAGAAATGGAAGAATACACTCCAGAGTTTGATCAATTATTATTTTATTTAGCACTAGCAGGTTCTGCATTTAAAAAAGTCTATTACGATGAAGTGATGCAAAGAGCTGTTTCTAAATTTATACCAGCAGAAGATTTAGTAGTTCCATATTACGCAACCGATCTTATGGAATGTGAAAGAATAACTCATGTTATCAAAATGGGTGAGAATGAAATATTAAAAAAACAAGAAGCAGGTTTTTATAGAGATGTAGAATTGAAACCTACTTCTAGGGGACCAACTGAAATTGAAAAAAAATATCAAGAGCTAGAGGGAATTACACCTGGTGGGGATAAACAATATTCTTTTTCTATTTTAGAAATGCATGTAGATTGTAATTTAGAAGAGTTTGAAATGCAAAATTCAGAAAAACAAGTGAAAGTTCCTTACATCGTAACAATTGATGAAGGGTCAGGACAAATTTTATCTATCTATCGTAACTACGATATGAACGATGAGACTAAAAAAAGAAAAGAATACTTTGTACATTTTAAATTTTTACCAGGATTAGGTTTTTATGGGTTTGGATTAACTCATATGATAGGTGGATTAAGTAGAACAGCTACACAATCACTAAGACAATTACTGGATGCAGGTACATTATCAAACTTACCAGCTGGATTTAAGTCTAGAGGTATAAGAATTAGAGATGATGATCAACCATTTCAGCCAGGAGAGTTTAGAGATGTAGATGCACCGGGTGGAAACATCAAAGATCAGTTTCAAATTTTACCATTTAAAGAACCATCAGCTACATTATACCAATTAATGGGCTTTGTTGTACAAGCTGGACAGAAGTTTGCAGCGATTACTAACATGGATACAGGTAATGATTTACAAAATAGAGCTGTTGGCACGACTGTTTCGTTGTTAGAACGTGGTTCGAGGGTCATGAGTGCTATACACAAGAGATGTTACTACTCTATGAGAAGAGAATTTAGACTTTTATCAAAAGTATTTGCTACTTATCTACCACCAATCTACCCATATTCAGTATATGGTGCAGATCAAGCAGTAAAACAAACTGATTTCGATGATAGAGTAGATGTTATACCAGTTGCCGACCCTAATATCATGAGTATGGCACAAAGAGTAACCTTAGCTAATGAAAATTTAAAGATTGCTATGTCAAATCCTATGATGCACAACTTAAGAGAAGCATATCGAAGAGTATATGAAGCATTAGGGACTCAAGATATCGATCAATTGCTTATACCTCAAGAAAGACCAATGCCAAAAGACCCAGCAACTGAGAATATGGAAGCTATTATGCAAAAACCATTAAGAGCATTTCCAACTCAAGATCATAAAGCACACATTGCAGCTCATAGAGCTTTTATGTCTACAAGAATGGTACAAATTAATCCACAAGTGTATGCTGCATTACAAGCACACATATCTGAACACGTTTCTATGTTAGCACAAGGTGAAGTTGGAGCTATGATTCAAGATGATCCTATGATGCAACAAATGTTACAAGCAGATCCTGAAGCAGCAGAGATAAAAATATCATCAATGGTTGCTCAAAGAGTAGCAGAGCTTACAACTGAACTTGCACAAAGTGAGGCTATGGGTCAAAAACAAGATCCTTTGGTTATGTTAAAACAAAGAGAACTAGATTTAAAAGCATTAGATTTACAAAGAAAAGCAGAGCAAGATATGAACTCAAATGAGATTAGAGAAAATGAAATTGATGAAAGATTAGAAATTGAAAAAATTAAATTAGAAAATAATGAGGATCAAGCAGCAGAAAGAATTAGAATCGCTGATGCTAAAGTAGATATTGCTAGAAAGAGAGTTAAAAAATGAGTTTCTTAAAAAAAATATTACAAAAAATTTTAAATTATGATGAGTTAGATTTAAGAATAAGAAAACTTGAAAGAAAAAATTATTGGAGAGAAAAGTATCATGGCAGATCCTAAGAAAGGTACTGGTAAAAAACCTAAAAATACAGGCAGAAGACTCTACACAGACGAAAATCCTAGAGACACTGTAAAAATAAAATTTGCTACTCCTAGTGATGCTAAAGCCACAGTTAAAAAAGTAAATAAAATTAATAAACCTTTTGCTAGAAAAATTCAAATATTAACTGTTATGGAGCAACGTGCAAAAGTTATGAAAAAAAATGAAGTTGTTAAAATTTCTAAAAAAGCAAAAGAAAATTTAAGAAAGAGGTTTGCATAATGCCTCTTACTGCTAAAGGAAAAAAATTAAAATCTAAATTTAGAGAACAATATGGTAAGAAAAAAGGAGACTCTGTTTTTTATGCTATGGAGAATTCTGGTAAGTTAAAAAAAGTTATTAAAGCTAGAGTAGGTGCTGCTGCAGATCAATATGGTGGTTCAAAATCATCATCTGGAGGTAATGGAAGAGATCCATCAAAACAATATGAGACCACAAAACCAAAAGGTGAAAGAATTTCTGATACTGGTAGAAAATCATTACAACAACAAAGAACACAAGCTTTGGCAGCAATTAAACCTAGTTCAACCCCTCAAAATAAAACTATAGCTATCGGCTTAAGTCTTGTGGCTCCCTTTCCTGGAGCTGGCTATGCTTACAAAAAAGCAATAGATTCTACTGCTATGGGTTTTGGTAAAAAAAAATCAACTCAACCACCAAAAGGAGGAGGAGGAGGAAGAGAAGGTGAACAAAAAATTATAAAACCATTAGTAACACCGATACAAGCTACTAAACCTATTGATACAAATTTAGTAAGTCCAAAAGATAATTTTTTTAATTTTGTTTCTTACAAAGTTGGAGGTTTATCAGGTGGAGTAAGTTATGGACCACCTCCTAAGAAAGGACCAAACCCACAAGTTCCTCCAGTTAAAATGAAAAAAGGAGGATACAATTAATGTGGTTATCAGCTATTAAACTTGCAATGTCTGCAGGATCAAAAATTTACGAGAACAAGCAAAAGACAAAGATGGCAATGTCTGAAGCACAACTAATGCACGCTTCTAAGATGGCCCGAGGTGAAGAACAATACCAGGGCAAATTGTTAGAAGCTAGACAATCAGACTGGAAGGACGAGGCAGTTTTAATAATTCTCTCGACGCCCGTCATGATTTTGGCCTGGGCAGTGGTATCGGACGATCCGACCGCTATGGACAAGGTAAAATTGTTCTTCGAGATGTTCTCACAGCTCCCTTCATGGTTTACCAATTTGTGGATTCTTGTTGTGGCTAGTATATACGGTATAAAAGGAACACAAATCTTCAGAAATGGTGGAGGAAAAAAATAATGTGGAACTGGATAAAAAAATTATTTAAACCTTGGAATTTGAAAAAACAAGAAGATAAGCCTGATTATTCTAAAATGACCAAGGGAGATTTAAAAAAATTACTTGCTCAAGGTAAAATAAAAGATATTTACAATCCTGATAAATAATATATAGATTCGGTATGAATCTTAAAATGGCTTTGATAAACGCATTAGAAGATAGATATAATGCAAGAATATCAGAAGCAGATGCAACAATTAAAATATACTTGACTAATTCAGTAGGGATTGGTGAACATCCACAACATTTAGATGAGATTGATAAACAACTAGCTATTATTACAGATTCAGAAGAAAAACTTTCAGCTCTACAAGCGTTTAAAATATGATTCAAGGTGATAGCACCGAGTACGAAATATTAGAAGAGGCATGTAAGTCTTTGGAAGGAGATGATTTTTTTACTGCAGAGATTGGAGTAAGAAAAGGCGCTGGTTCAAAAATAATTCTTAATTCACTTTTATTTAAAAAACATTGGCATATTGGAATAGATCCATATGGTAATTTAAATTATCAACATTATGACACTGTAGAAACATGCACTGCTGATTATACAAATGACATGAAACATCAATTAATTAAAGATTTAGATTACCCAAATTTTTCATTATTACAAATATGTGATAATGAATTTATGAAAAGATTTTATGATGGAGTTCCAATTTATAGGGATAAAAAAGAAATAAGAAATAAATATGATTTAGTTCATTTTGATGGACCACATAAAAGTATAGATGTTATCAAAGAATCTATTTTTTTTGGAGAAAGATCACACAAGGGCAGTGTATTTATTTATGATGATTATCCTAAATTTGATATGGATTCAGTATTAAAAATAATTGTAAATGATTATGGGTTTATGCCATTAAAACAAGGTAAAAATAAATTTTCACTTAAAAGAAATTAATGTTAGACCATTACACAGTTGAAGCTATAAGAAATTCTATAAATAAACAAATATCAAGTGTTAAGGAACATATATGCTATGGGGTTGAAACAGAATCTCAATTAATGTATGCTCGAGGCAGACTCAGCGGATTAGAAACGCTGCTTCAGGATATTAAAAACCTGCATAAGGAGGATAACGATGGTACAATTGATAAAACCTAAACTTACTGATTTTGGTAAAGACCAAAAAAAAGAAGCAGAGGTTAAATCACAAATTCCGACAGATCCAAAAGGCATCAAAGAATATCTTGAAATCATACCCAACCCCGTAGGATACCGTATGCTTGTTAGACCATGGTCTGGTAAAGCAAAAACAAAAGGCGGTGTTATACTAGCAGATGAAACTCAAGACAAAATTCAAATGACAACAGTTGTTGGATTAGTTGTAAAATTGGGTGACCTTTGTTATCAAGACAAAGAAAAATTTCCTAATGGGCCTTGGTGTAAGGAAGGTGAATTTGTTGTTTATGGCAGATACACTGGAAGTAGATTTCAAACTAAATACGGAGAACACCGTATACTCAATGATGACGAAATTATAGGAACTATAGGTAAGCCAGAAGATATTCTCCATTTATTTTAATAAAGGAGGATAAACATGGCAGAAGTAAAAGACTATAGTGCGGATGCTCTATTAGCCAAAGAAAAAGAAGTCGAACTAGATACTGATAATGTTAAAGAAGAAAACATTGAGGTTAAAGAAGAAACTTCGAAAGAAAAAGAACCCAACCTAAATGTTGGAGAAGTTGACTTAGGTTATACTGGTCACGAAAAACCATCTGAAGAAAAAAAGGATGAACCTAAAATTGAAATAACTGAAGAAGTAAAAGAAGAAGTTATTGAAGAAAAAAAGGTTGAACCTAAATCAGAAGATAAACCAAACTTGAATGAATCAAGAAGAGATTATCAAAAAAGAATTGATAAACTTGTCTTTCAAAAAAAAGAAGCTGAAAGAAGAGAAAAAGCAGCTCTTGAATTTGCTCAAGGTGTACAAAAGAAATTTGACTCTAATCTTAAAAAGTTAAATTCTACTGATGAACAATATCTAAAAGAATTAGATGCTAGGGTAGATGCTCAAAGAGAACAAGTCAAAGTAGCTTTACAACAAGCTATAGAAAAGCAAGACGCTTCTCAAATTATGGAAGCAAACGATAAGTTAACTCAATTAGCTGTAGAAAAAGAAAAAGCTAGGTTAGAGATAACAAATCGTGAAGAAAAAAAGAAAATAGAAGAAGAAAATAAACAACAAAAAAACGTACAAGCTGATACCTCAAACAGCGGAACATCAGATTCTATGCCACAAATTACTCCGAAAGCCAAGAAGTGGGCAGAAGAGAATTCATGGTTTGGAACAGATGAAGTCATGACTAATGCTGCAATCACAATACACAACAATATTTCCCAAGAGGGTATTGAAGTAGATAGTGAAGAGTATTATAATGAAGTAAATTCAAGACTAAGGAAATATTTTCCTGATAGTTTTGATGCTGCTAAAGACGAGCCAAAAAAAGAAGCACCTAAACCCGTCCAAACTGTTGCTTCGGCTGGTCGTAGCCAACAAGGACGCAGAACTGTGAGACTCACAAAATCACAGGTAGCAATTGCTAAAAGATTAAATGTGCCACTAGAGGAATATGCTAGATACGTGAAGGAGGATAAATA
>Ga0208666_1000245_pt1 | contig 27392 bp, 33 predicted proteins | sample 5B_taG_FD_184078 | JGI IMG/M metagenome (GOLD analysis project Ga0208666, IMG submission 184078) | Marine viral communities from the Subarctic Pacific Ocean - 5B_ETSP_OMZ_AT15132_CsCl metaG (SPAdes) (version 2) | ecosystem: Environmental > Aquatic > Marine > Oceanic | place: Pacific Ocean...
CTTTACGACCATCTAGGTGCTGGTCTGTGATGACTGCTATCTTCATTTCTTGGTTGTATTGCTGCGTGTTCTGTTTATAATACTAATGAACTTATCACCAGCAAAGTGACCACCTAAACAAACATCAATCTCATCACCATCTTTCCAGTTTACATCACCATTCATTTTGGTGTGTTGCATTAATACTGCAATTTTATCTATAATGTCTTGTGTTAATCTCATTAGAAATGATCCTCTAGTCCTTCTTGTGGTGTAGGTTTCCAGTCCTTGCCATAATATCTTTCTAGTATATTATGATGTGGTGCGTCTGTTCCTACCACTACCTTTTTAGGTGGTGGAGGTGCAAACATTTCCATCTGTATCTCAGGTATAGAAAAGGTGTCACCACCCTTTCTGTGATGACACCAATAGAATGTACCGTTCTCTTTTTTATATAAATGGTCTGCCTCATGTGGACTCAGCAGTACCATCCTTACAATCTTGTCACCTTTTTCAATCATACCCAATCAGGTTGTCTGGATGGGACACGAAGATAATTAGATGCAACCCAAGGTTTGCTGGCAATGTAAGTTTTGTAAGCAGTAAAAGTGTCAATGCTTGTGTCATGTTTATACTCATCAGGCATCGCACGAGTAAAGAATGTAGGTGGTGAGCAGTCAGGGAATATACTATCTGCATGTTCTATAGTACGCTGACAACTATGAACCTTGTTGTAACGATGCGTATACTCAGCACATAGTGCAAGACCATGTTGTATTAACCAACGAAAATTAGTCTGAGCCCAGATAGTGCAAGGATGATTACGAAATGCACCATGCTCAGTCTTGTATGGTGTGCCGTCAAGCTTAGGTAATGTACCATAACCATGACCCCACTTGGATGATGCAACAATAGATAACATCTGACATGTCTCTAGTGGCATCTTGACAATATGCTTGTCAGGTAAACACTGTGCTGATACAACAGGGTCGGGGTCAGTCACAAAGATATTCATAAAATAATGTCACAACGTCTAGTATTAATATAGTACACTGCTCTAGTGCTTGGATACAAATTTCTAAATTTCTTAACAATTGCTAGTTGCACTTCAAGAATTGTCATATGGTTGGATTATAATGCGATTGTTTTCGTAGTCTGCTTTAAATTCTAAAGCTACCTCATGATCCCACAGCATTTCTTCATACAATGCGTTAAGACGATCCATGTCTTCCCATAGATCATTCAGGTGTGGAGGCAAATGTTCTTCTTCATCCATTAGCGGTTCATTTTAATTTCTATGTTTTCTTTGATGCTACCCATATCAGCAGCATTAGCATTCATTCCTTGCATGTCACCAGAATATGAATCGGTATGCATGACTTCATCGTAACCAGACTTCTCAAGAATTTTATTTTTAATCTCCATCTGCTTCTTTTCCTTTTGTATCCTTCTCAGGAATGCATAGTATATAATCTGAGTAAAGTATGCAAATGGATTAGAAGACTTCTCTGGATTAAAATTATCAATGTACTGTAGGCAGTTCTCAATGCCATCACAAATCATATCCTCACGGAACATATAGTTGACAAAGTTAGGTTTATATGATAAATGTGTAGCAATCTTTAAAAAGCACGACCCAATATAATTTGGTACACGAGGTCGGGGTTCCTCTGCCTCACGTGCTTTGATAACAGAATTACGATAGATAGTAATCGCTTCTAAAAATTCTTTATTGTTAACGTAATATTCTGTTTTCTTTTTCATTCTTGGCATGTCTGCTCCCTTAAGTATAGGTGAATATGCTGCTATTGTCAAGGGGGCTTGACAAACCCCGACAAACCCAGTAGGATAACTCTGTAAGGGTTCAACGGGAGGTTCTAGCTTCTCTTATATAGATCCTCTAAAAACTTTTTAGTATTCTTCACAGATCCTAGATGACCCATTTCACGAGTAAAGCTTTGAGGGTCATAAGATTCTTTAAAGTGAGTTATCTCCATTGAATGTCTTTTGACTGATTCAGTATAGAACTCAGAAATTTTTTTATCCTCAATCTCAGTCATAGTAATAACATGTTGTTTTGGTAAAACAAACATATGATCAAAGGTTGAATGAATCCATTCAGTTAAAGCAAATCCATTTATCCTAACGTTTTTCTTTTGTTGATCTACACGAGTAACTGACATAGGATTTTCCAACACAAGACTATCATCATCTGGCATATAAGAAACTTTAGATATAAGTTCTTCTCCAGTGATAAGCTTAATTGTTGCTATAAAATCTGGTTCCATTAACTTGCTTGTAAATTTATTTTAATAACTTCATATTTAAAATTCTCTTCATTGTAGATGTTTACTCTCTCATTCAGATGTTTAATAGTATAGTTCTGTCCACCTATGTCATCTGCTATATCATATAATGTTGCTATTTCTTTTCCAGTGCCGATCCGAAGTACCCTCCCGATTGACTGGAGGTTTCTGATTCTGGACTTACTGGGACTTGCGAACACGATATTGTGAAGACGCTTAATATTGATACCAGTACTAAAAGTCCCATAGGACGCAACGATGATAGCATTGTTTTCTTTCTCCGTGAGTAATCTAACTTCTTCACGGTCTTCAACTTCTGTTCCACCGTGAACAAAGAAAACTTTACGATCTTCTTTGACATTATTATTTATGAGATCATACAATGGTTCACCATGCTTTTCAACGTAGTTAAATAGTACTAGGGTGTTGCCTTCTAGGTCTTTTACTAAGTTTTTAATTAGATTGTTTCTACCTCTATGCTCAACCAAGTAATCTATCTCATCATGATATGTTTCAAAATGTTGAGCAGAGTGTTTACAAAGAAGTACTTTTATCCTAAACTTACTGAGATAGCCTGACTTAATAAGATCATCTGTCTTGGTTACTCTATCACAGGATCCAAAGAGACCCTCAAGTACCCACTTATGAGTTTTACTTCCGTCCAGTGTACCTGTGAATCCAAATCTATACTTAGCATTATGCAACTTAGTCATGATGCCAGTCAATGATTTACTTTTGAATAGATGTGCTTCGTCACCGATCACACAATCTATGTCATCAAAATATCTCTTGGGAAACTTGTAAATAGATTGCCAAGTTGATATAATAATATTTTTATCTGTATTCTTATCCTTACCACCATAAATCTTATGAACAAAGCTATCGGCATCCCAACCATAGTCAATGAAGTCGTTGACCATCTGCTCAACAAGGGAAGTAGTTGGGACGATTATAAGTATCTTCTTGGAGGTAGCGGCGTAGTATCTGACTATGGAGTAGATCATAAGAGATTTACCAGATCCCGTAGGAGATAGTAATAACTTACGATTATTTTTTAAAGCCTCGTAGACTGCTTTGTATTGGTAGTCACGAGGTTTTATTTTGGATATTTTATCCATAAACAATTTAACACCACGTGGTGATATTAAGGTATTCTCTTCATAGACATTACCATACCACTCATCTTTCTCATATGCTATATTGTACTGCCTTTCATAAGCCCATGTATCAAGACGGTCTGTTAAACCACAATACAATGCACCAGTGGCAGGTGAGTACAACCTGATGGTTCCATCCCAGTGTCTGTATCTTGGATTCTTTTTTAAATACTTTGCTTCAGGAACTTCAAACGTAAAGTAATCTGCTAACTCCTGATGAACATGTGGTTCTTTAGAGTCTATAGTAATATAGACTTCATTCTTCTTTTTTACTGAGAGGTGTGTCATTACTGTCCATTAATAAATTTCTCCCACTCGATAGCACTCTTGATTTGAAAACCTCTATTGGAGATTTGTTTCATTACCTGATCCAACCAATAAAGCATTTGATCTAGGTATTTAATTTTTGCTTCTAGATTAATAACTTCATCATCAGACTCTACATAAACTTTCATCTTATCTTGAGTCTTTATACTATTGCCAAAAGGTTTTTCAGCATAAGTTTTAGCGTCAGCTTCACCTCCATAGTACTCACGCTTATCTCTAATGAGTTTGCGAATCTCAAACTCTAATGAAGTTTTAACTGCTTGAATGTTAGTGTAGTGGTTTAAGTATTTATTATGCTGGTAGGGAATGTCAAGTGCTAGTTGTCCTAGATCAGCACTGTACTCTTTGTTTTTAAATTGAAAGTCTACACGACTATCCTCTGCCCAGTCTTCTTTTAGTTTGTCAAAATTATTAAGGAGATCACCAAATTTCATAAATTAGATCCAGTTTCTGTCTGTACGTTATATCTTGTATACTTGAATGTTGCTGTTGCAGTTACGTAATCGATGTCACTAGGAGTAGCATCAAAGTTAACTCCTGTCAATCCAATGGGAAAGATTTCTTCGAAGTTGACGTAGAAATTTCCATTAAAATTGGAGGTAAGTACTTGTAAGGTTCCTCTTGACTTTGTATCCAACCCAGATGAATGACCTTCGCTGAGGCCGAACTCCCTGATCCAATTTTGAATAGACATGTAGTTTTTGAGATCTTCATCGATCAAAAAGGTAACGTTTAAATCACCAAATTGTACGCCACCACTACCAGGTATAGGTATGCTTCTAAACTTACTAGGAAGTTCAGCAACAGGCATAGTTACATCAGGAAGGTTTACTGATTGGCAGAAAAAATCTACCCCCGAAAAGAGTTCCAGATCAAACTGAAACCCCACTGGAGATAGATAGTTCCTATTTACAGGTTGTTCTTTATACCATTCAGCAGCCACATCAACTTCCCAAGCTACTTACTATTTAGTGTACCACCAATATGGACCTTCGCCAGGTCCACCAAAATCGTCATCATCGTCATCTTCAAAGGTAACCTTAGTAGGTTTCTTTTTCAAAGCATTGTAAACTACCACCACAGAAGCAACGGTTCCTGGTATTCCAACACCCATTAATATTTTATAAAGTGGATTCATGCATTTAATACAAAATTTTCAGCAAATTCTTCTGCCTCACTTATATGTATGAAATCTTTTGAGGTAGCACCCCAGTCATCTGTAGTAAAGACCCTGCACTGATATGGTCTTTGATTGAAGTCTTCTATATGAAAGACCTCTGCGTTTCTTTTATCATCTTCACTGAAGTAACTACTTAAATGTATCATATCTCTCCTTAATCAATACGTCTGCATTTTCTTTAGATTCAATGTCTGCATCTTCATTAGCAATCCAGTGATCACAAAATCTATATGTTTTGTCTGTAATACCAATGTCATTTCGCCAGAATGAACTGAGCAAAAATGATCTTAGTTTAAGTTGATCTTCTGTTAAGACAGTACCTTCATCCATAAAGGGATTTGGTTTAGTAATGATACTCATCGAGGATGTCCAGTGCGTTGTTTAGTGCTTGTTGAGCTGCCATTTTTTCTTTTGCGTCCCAATTGGGATACCAAGTTCCTTCGGCAATACCCTTCTTGATTTTCAAAAGTCGTGATGTCATATCAACTTTAGATATTCTACCATTCATATTCTAGTACCATGTGTCGAAGTAGGCCAGTTTATAAAGTGGCATTTCCATTATAGTATGTATCATAAAAAAAGGGAACCCGAAGGTTCCCTTTGTCATAGTTCTCAGATAGAGATTTACATAAGGTTCTCAACCTGTACACGTCTGTAGTACTGGTTACGATTCGCTGTAAGGGCTTCAGCATCAGGAGTGCCGTTTGCCTGTGTAACGAATGGGTTAGCAACCATTCCGTAACGTGTCTTAAATCCAATTTTGGGTTGGAATGTATCTGGACCAATAGACCTGACCATTTGGAGAGGTACATATGGGCAATAGAACAGACCAGCGTCATAAGGAGAAGTTCCTTTATATCCTACAACGTAGTAATGCTTGTCAGCAATGTTTGCAGAATAAGGATCAACGTATACCTTAATACGTCCGTTCATTGTACCTACAAGTAGGTTTCCAGTGTCATCAACTTCACCGATGGAAGGACCACCAGCACCAGTAAGACCTGAAGAGTAGTCTAGAGTACCAGACATAGCAAGAGCAGATGCAACGTCAGCAGATGTGACGATGAAGTTACCCTTTCCTCTACGAGTTTCCTGTGCGATTGCGTTAGCGTCTCTTTCAACTTGGAACATCAGTCCTTTGAATTTCTCAACTGACCATCTTCCGTTTGAGTCTACGTCTAAGTCAAAACGACCAGCGTTTGCTACGTTATTAGCAGCACCAGGTTTTGCAATTGTGTAAACTGTACGTACAACCTCACGGTTGATTTCAGCAAGGATCTCACTAGACAAGATGTTAGCAAGTTCTTGCTCTGCATCAAGACCGTGAATTGCTTTCAAGTCTTGTGCAAGTTCTAAGGTGTACTCAGCTTTTAGAGCTCTGGACTGTGCAGTCACAGCAGTTTTCTCAATGCTGAATGCCATCTCACGGAACTGAGTTGTTTCACCCAATTCTTCAGCAACGTTACGTGCCATTGGCTTAACGCCACGCTCGTATGTTCCTGGTGATGCGTCGTTAAGTAGAGCAGGGTTCGAACCATCTGTTGCATCGTTAGCAGGGTTATATGCACCCTTACTTGCGTCTGATCCAGCAGAGAAGTTTGAATCTGGCTCGTTGTATAATGCTTCGGGGCCTGTACGATTCTCGTAATGCGCCTTCATTGCAAAGATAAGTCCAGTAGGACCACTCATTGGTTGTACACCGCAGATATCGTATGCAACTAGGTTAGGCATAGCACGACGAATCAAGCTGATTAGTACAGGGTCGAAACCTGCTAATCCACCTTGCTTCGTGTCTAGTCCACTACCAGATAGTGCGTTAGCACCAATTGCGCCAGCAGAGTTAATTGCTACCTCGTTGAGCATTCCACGTTCTTCACGTATGAATTTCTCTTGGTTTTCTAACAGTACAGCAGTGACAGCTTTTCTATAATTGTCTTTGATGGGAGTAGACCCTTCATGACTTAGAACAGGTGACCACTTTTCTGTTAGAGCTTGTGCGTTAAACATTTGTTTATACTCTTAAAAAGTGTTTATATTATTAAATTCAATTCCAGCGATTTAAAGCGTCCATGTATGCTCCCATTGCTGGTGACATATCTTCTGCTTGAACTGGGGTTTCGTCAGATACTTCGCTGACATGAGTCTTTTCTTTAGGGAAATATGACTCTTTAATAGTGCTAAGTTTCTTGGAGTATTCCTCTTCAGATTTAAACTCGACACCCTCAGCGAGAGCTGATAGTTTGTCCTTCTGAGTTTCTGCCAATCCTTCTGAAACTTGTTTCAGAATTACAGTTTTTGCAGACTCGTTAAGACGATTTTGTAATTTCACATTAGCTTTGACCTGTTCGTCAAGGCGTTCTTCCATTTCACGAATCGATTCAGCCATACTCTCTACCGCATCGACCTTATCGTCGGGGATAGAAATGTAGTGCTCTTCAAAGAGATTCTTAAGACCTACAATGAAGTCTTCTGTAATCTCATTCTTTATACCACGATCAATGGCGATCTGATTTTCCTCGATCCACTGATTCACGGCGTAGTTCACTGTGCCATTAACTTCCTCGTTGAGTTCTGCTTTAGAAGCAGCGAGTTTCTCTTCAGTTTGTTTGGCAAAGTGCTCTACAAGCTTGTCGTACTCTTCTGAAAGTTTTGCTTTGATAGCGGCTTCAAAGATAGTCTTCGCTTTCTCAGCAAACTCTTCAGAGAGTTCTGTTCCCTCAAGGAGGGCTTTTACGTCGTCAGATAATTCAACTTCTTCGAACGATGGTTTGATTGGGTACTGCACATCTGGACCTTTAGTAGTTCCGTGTGTAATTTCAGCACCGTATGCTTTGTAACCTGCATCGTCACCACCCTTACCAGATGGAGATGCTGCACTACCGTCTTGTGAGATAGGAGCAGATGCTTTAGCACCAGGATTTTCCTCACCCTTTTCCTTCTTAGCATGAAGAGGAGGTGTTGAAGATCCGCCTAGGTCGTTTACAGATTGTCCATTAGCAACTGAAGGTGGAACAGTTGGAGCAGAACCTGATGGTTCCTCCTTAGCTGTACCCCTTTGTTGGGGATCACCCGAAACCTGAGAAGGATCGCTACCTGTACCTGGTATAACAGTTGCGGTAACTGTTGGCATAGGATCTTGATATTCTTTGAGAACATCCTTTTGCTCAGATGCGAATTCCTCAAATTTTTCGTTTAACATATCTGACATTTTAAGTCTTCCCGTAAATTTGAATTATCTATGTTTATTTATTAATTATAAGCCTTGTAAGAAGTTGTTAAACACTTGAAGCGTTCTCTCCTCTAGGTTTTGACGAGTTGCATCGTCAATGTAACTCTTATATTTAGCAACCTTAGTCTCCTTAAGTATGCCGTTATCCCAAGCCCACTCTTTACCTTCCATGATTCCGTTAACGAAAGCATCAGGTGCAGATGGATCAGCAACGATATCAGCAGCAGTGGCAAGCATGAAGTCATCCATAACTACGTTACAGTCTTCACGCTTATCAATAGAACCCATACCTCTAGATGAAACACCGAGTTTTACGCCTTCACCTAAAAGTGATGATGCAATTTTACCCATTGGTGTATCTAAAATTTGTGCTCTTCCGATGAAGTTAGTACCTTCAGCAGCAAGCTTTGTGATCCTGTGAGAAACACGGTCTAGATTAACCGTAGGACCATCAGGATGACCCAACTCACCAAGAGCACGTGATGTTTTAATGTACTCCTCATTATATCTACTGACCTCTTTCTCAAGAACTGAGAATGGATACATACGTCCATTGCGATTCTTAAGTTCAGACTGAAGGAATACTCCCTCAATATACAACTTCTTAGAATCACCCTTACCTTCGGTAATTACTTCGACGTTTTCAATTGTTTCCGTTATCAGTTTCATTAGATGGTTCCTCTACTTCTGTTGGTTCATCAAAGTATGTGTTTGCTACAGTCTTCTTATAAGAACCCATAGCATCATTCGCACGTGCATACAATAAATCTTGTATTGCATCGATGGCTTCTGCTCGTTTGTTATTCGCAATCAGATCGGCCGTATCAAGCACTTGCTCTGGCGGTTGTTCCACTGGATCTGCCATAGTATTTACATAGTGTGTTTATTATTTAGTTGTTTTCGCAGGTTTAGGTGCGGAAGCAACTGGTGGTTTAGGTGTGGACTTGATTTTATCCATTTCTTTCTTGTGATCATCATCAGCTCTTGCTTGATCTAACACTGCTTGATTGTCCTGTGCAGCAGCATCAATTTCTGGTTGATAAGCAACGTTTTGACGATCCATCATGTCCATAGATGTAACATCAATAGGATCCAAAGCAAGACCAGATTCGATCTCTGCTTTCATTTGCTTATCAAGTTCCTTATACTCTGTCTCATTCTGCTGTAGAATTTGTCTACGGATATGTTCAACAGAGAAGTACTTACCAACAAACTGATCCATTTGTGTAACCATTGCCATTCTCTGAGCAACCATCTCAAGTTCTTTCAACTCATTGAAATGATTATCAAAGAGCCAGTCCCACTGGATATGCTGTTGCATATCATCCCAGTCTTCAGGAGTAATTACTCCCTTGAGAATAAGTTGTGTCTTGAGTATGTCGAGGAATAGTTCTCCAAATCTTTTACGTAAACGTCCAATGAACTTAGTAAACTTAAGTTCGTCTCTAAGGACTTCAGTGGTTTTACCAAGATTAAATCCTTTGTTGTCATCGGTAAGACGGGACGGTGGAAGATTAAGAGAATTATAAAGCTTCTTCCTAAAGTACTCAACATCCTTGAGCTCTCCTAGATTTTGTCCACCAGGTAAGGTGGTGATCTCAGTTCCACGCCCACCCTCTCTACGAGGTAACCAAAAATCCTCAAGCATACTCATGTGCTTTTTGTCATCACGGATCTCACCAGTACTAGCATCGTAGACTAGTTTGTTTCTGTAACGAGACATGACATCACGTAGATACTGCTCCGCTTTAACCTTTGGAAGGTTACCTACATCAATGTAAAAGATTCTTCTTTCAGGTGCTCTTGATAATCTGTAGATAACCAAAGCATCCTCAATCATCCTTAATTGGTTCAAGGATTTGATTGCTTTATGTAAGAAACTTAGTACAAGTCTTTTGTTTAAATCCTGTAGTCCAGAATTAACAAAAGTGATTGAATCTACAGACATCTTGATGCCTTGATTGTTGGACATGTCTCCAACTGGACCTAATGCACCACCTCTAAGGTATCCTTTAGAGTTGTATAACCAATAGTCTACATACTCACCCCACTCATATGCCTTAGCAGATTGTTTCTCGTCTGGGGTTAATTGTCTAGCGTTGGTTGAAATTTTTTGTCTAACCTTCTTAATTTTAAGAGGATCAATATATCTTAGTTCTACTATACCCTTCTTAGGATTAGAAAGATCAATTACTTTGTGGTAAATTAGTTTACCATCTACATACCAATTTCGAATAAGTTCATGTGCTCTCTTTTCAAAATTTAGTAGTTGTTTTATATGTGCAAATTCATCACGGATCTTATTCTTGACACCCTTTCCAACTTCAAGGTTATCTAAGTTAATCTCTACACAACTATCATTTGAATCATTGACGACAAACTCATTAACAATTTCATCCACAGCACTGTCCACTTCAGGGTGAAGTGCCATGTCTCTATAACGACGAATGAGTTCAAACTCATCTCTGGCACTGTTGTCCATATCGACATAAGTACCAAAATAACCCCCTGCAGCTACTGCAACGGGTTCGTCAGCAGAAGGAGGAACTGGGGATTGTCCCTTCAGTTCCTTCTTCCTATTAATTTGAAAGCCAAATAACTGACTCATAATAATAAAAATTTTATCTACCGCAAGTATTTATACGATAGAAAAAGATCAGTTTTAAGTTATTGGATCCTGGTTTTTAGCGTCGTTAGCTTCAACAGTCCAGTATGAATACTGGAATTCAACTGAGAACTCTTCGATCTGATCGTTACTATCATAAGCAAGATCAATCTGAGAAACACTCACTGGGAATGCATACCAGAGTTTATATCCTCTTAGTGTTTTACCACCGTCAGAAGAATCTTTCTCAAGTTGTGTAACGAAAATGTCTGAACTATATCCGTCACCTGTAGAACTACTAGGATTGAATAGTTCTGCTGTGTTACCTTCATGTGTATTGATAAGGTTCAACCACCTTTCAAAGATTCCACGAATCTTCATATCTTTGTCGTTGACAAAGGTTGCAGTCCAGTTATCAAATGTACGATCTCCAGCAATCTTAACTGATCTACCTCTGAAAGGAACTTCAATAGTTCCTACACTGGAGGCAGGTAGTGCTGCTGACTTACACAACATAGTGATCATGTTGTCATTTGCTTCCGCATATACTGTTGAGGGGAATTTAATATCCACCTCAAACATATTTGGTTTAACGCCTTGAGCAACCTTAGCCAGGAAGTTCTTAACGTTACTTGTTACTATTGCCATTAGTCTTGTCCTTTGTTAGTTTATTTAGAGTAACGATTAGCGTCCGACTACTTCAGCGAACGAAATTCCAGTACGTGTTGCAGTAAATGTTACTGTTACGTAGTTGATAGAACGAGTTGGTTTAAGGAATAATTCCGCAACAAACTCATTGCGATCAATAACATCTGGTGTGTTATTAGATGTATCACATACAACTAAGAAGTCTGTCAAACCTTGTCTTGCCTGAACTTCATTCAAGTAAGAGTTAACAGCAGCACCAAAATTAGAACGTGTAAGTTCATCGTTAAGTTCGAATAGAACACCTTTAGCAAGTTGCTCAACTCTCTTCTCAATGTTGAGGAAGAGACGACGAACGTTAATTCTATCGAATGCAGATGGTGAGGCAAGAGCAGTCTTGTCACCGAAGAGTGTGATACCACTTCCAGAGATAGAAACAACTGGGTTGATTCTGTTCTGGTAAAGCTCGTCTCTGTCTGCCTTAGATGGATTGTATGCTAGTTTAACAGCATTACGAATTCCACCTCTGGTCAATCCAGCAGGAGAGAACCAGTCATCCTGTGCTACTGAAGTAGCAACACAAAGACCAGCAATGTCACCGTTAGTTGGAATGTAACGATATACATCGTTGAAACGATCATAGATGTACTTGTATCCACTGTCGAATACTGCGTATGATGTAGAAGTCATTCCAGCAAAGAATGCTAGAGTGTTATCTTTTTGCTGTCTAGCAGTTAAAGCACCAGATGTACCAATTTGGTTTCCTCTGTAAGGTGAAACAAATGCAACTGCGTCTCTACGACCTGCTGCAATAGCAACAACCTTAGCTGCCTTTGTCTTTGTATCTGCTTCAGAACCTAGTGATCCACCCATAAGGATGAAGTCAACATCAGCACTTTCACTGTCAGCAAACTCATCATATGCTGCACCGATCTCTCCAGCAGTATATGCATAGTCATCAGTACCACCAGCAAGTGTTGCTTCTAGAGAACCAACTAAACCAAGTGCTCCAGATACACTGCCAGAAGCAGCGTTCCAAACAGCACCAGATACTGTAGTTGTAACAGCAGCACCGTGATAGATGTATGCTGACTCAGCATTAACAACTGACTTGTAGTATACATTCGCACCTTCTGGTGATTTTGCATCAGAAAGTTTTGAAAGATATGTAAGACGCTCTACAATTGTGTTAGAAGCACCAGAAACATCTCCAGTTGTATCAATAACAGCAACGTGAACTTCATCTTTGCTAAGACTTCTGTCAGAAGCAAATGCAGATGTACCAGGACGTGGACCAACAGCACTTAACTTAAGACCAGTTCCAGCAATTTCTGTATTGGTATACCAGTCACTAACAGAAGAGATTACAATCTGTGTGTCAGTTACAGTAGCGATATCGAATGATGCATCAGCACCACCACCAGAAACTGTGACTGTATCTCCTACAAGATATCCAGTACCACCAGCGTTAATAACAACAGCAGTTACAGCACCAGTTGCTCCATCAACTGTAAATGTTGCGTTTGAACCACCACCAACAATTGTTACAGTTCCACCAACTGTGTATCCAGTACCAGCAGTATTGATTGATACAGTCTGAACAACACCACCAGAGACAACAACGTCAACTGTTAATCCTGTTCCACCGCCACCTGTAGTAGCAATGTTAGCACCAGTTGCATAAGCAGAACCACCAGATGTGAGTGTGATTGCATTAGGAACACCACCACCGACTGTTGTGTCAACTGTTAATCCTGATCCAGATCCACCAGTTGTAGCAACGGCAGTTCCTGATGTATATCCAGTACCACCAGATAATCCTGTGATTGTTGCACCAACTCCTGTATCAGGAATGTCAAGTGTATCACTGGTTGTAATTTTTGTTGCAGGGTTTGTAAGAACAACAGCAGCAGTCTTGGTTGAAGGAACCCAAGAAAGAACTGTACCAGTTGCTCCACCTGTAAATGTTACTGTATCATCAACACCAATACCAGCAGGTGTAGATGCGAATGTTACGTACTGATCAGCACCGCTATCAACGATGACAACCTTGAGTGAGTTACCTAGTGTTCCAGCACCACGTGCTACAAACTTTTTAGACGAGCCTGTGCCTCCTTCCCAGTCAGCAGTGTTCTTAACTAAAACACCACCACCCTCTGAAGCAGAGTTGAGTACTCCTGTTTCTGCACGAACAACTGCTAGTTGTCCACCGTATCCTAGAAACTCAGATGCAACAAACCAGTCTTCTGCATTAGCAGATGTTGGTTTACCGAATACACCGAGTAGATCTTTTTGGTCAGAGATTGAAACAACCTCACCAATTGGACCTTTCTGGAAGGATGAAGCAAATGCTGCTGTTTGGCTTGAAGTGCCAACAATAACTGCGTTGGACAGATCTCGTTCTCTAAGAACTACACCAGGCGAGATTTGACTTGCCATGTTTTTAACCCCTATAGATGATTCAAATTACCTGAAATTATTTATCTCTAGGAGAATCTCCAGAGGGGAAACAATGCATGAACACACTACCAGTCTGGATAAGACTCGTGAAACACGTGTTTATTCTTTCTATTCTTTACTACCCTCTCCACAGTACACACCTTACATTCGTATGAATACCCAGATGGGTTACCTCTCTTATTCTTTCTTATCAAATAAAAATCATTCATCAAGTCTTTGTCTCTACCACAGACTCGACATCTTCTTTCTCTGAATAGTAGGTGTTCTAAACCGAACTGTTCCTCAAGATCCATCATCTATCAGGAAGCATATAAGTTACGGACTCTTCTGTATTACCATAAGCCCACATTTCACCGTCTGCATCAACGAAGGTATCATCACCTAATCCATCATCAATGAATCCAAATGGAGCCATGTCTTGTTCAATCTGATTCCTTTGCTCTTCATATATCCTTCGTCTGACATCTTGATCTGTCATCTCTTTGAAGTAGTCTTGCATGACTAACCAAGAGAATAGTACTAGACACATCACCAAGTCATCATGGTATCCTTCATCTGCTTCCCATGCTTGCTTTTTCTGAATGAATGTTGTTAACTCTTGAAGTATATGAAAATCACAGAAGGTTAGTTTATCCTCTTCTAAAATTGCTTTGAGGTTTGCACATCCTTGCTTCTTAACTGTGATACTCATCTTAACACCTAACTGTGTCTTGTTACCTGAGAACCCTTGACCTACTATCTGACCTGCTCTACCTCTCATAGCACACATGAGTACGTTAGGATACTCAAGGTCATAGTTTAACATTGCTCCTATACTATCACCAATGTCATTGACCTCTATCAGAATGTATGGAAGATTATAATTCTTTGCTACTCCGAAAATGACGGACGGGAACATGATAGGTTTAATCTCATTATCACGGTATTTGGCAACAACTTTATACGGGAGAGTGGTGATATCAAACACGATGAAAGCACTATAGTCGCCACCAATTCCTCTGGCAACATCGACAGTAATAATATATTCGTGATCGTCTTGTGGTCTTTCGTAAATGTCAAGTCCAGCATTGCTCGTAATAGGTTCGCTAAAGGGTATTGCTTGAAGTTTAGATGGAGAGATAAGAGTATCGGCAGATCCAAGAAAGTCGCACTCAAACTCCTGTGCGAACTGTCTCTTGGACGTGTTCTTCATCGTCTCTTCTTTCCACTTTGAATCTCTGCCTGGTACTTGTGACCAGTGTACTTCATTAGTGGTATAACCATTCTTACCATTCCTAGCATCTTCCCACATCTTATAGAAGTGGTTCATACCATTAGGAGTAGATATGATTATAACCTTAGTTGATTTACCAGAAGTGATAGTAGGATACACAGAAGCAAAGAACTGTTCTGCTACATGGTTGGGAACGAATGCAAACTCATCAAGGAATAGTATGTTGAATGACATACCACGAACAGCAGATGCTGAAGTAGATGCTGCCATAATTTTAGAACCATTCTCTAGTTCTAAACTACCTTTGTTCCATACTAAGACACCATGTTGCATCCACTTTGGTAGATTTTCATAAGCAAGTTGTAGTCTACCTAAGAGTTCCCTAGCGGTAGATGCCTTGTTTGCAAGAATACCAATGTTGACACTATCATTGAAGATAGAGTAATGAAGAAGATAGGCGACCACAGTGGTGCTCTTACCAGTTTGTCTAGGAAGTTTCGCAATGTTGAATCTGTTTTCATGAAAATCCATCAATATCTTTTGTTGGAAATCATACATGGAGAAAGGTACAAGACCTTCATCCAAGTTAATGATCTGCATATACGTCATAGCAAAGTAGAGTGGATCACTCTTACACTTGATCCACTCCTCTACTTGCTGTTTTGTAAATTGTATCTCAGTACCAGCCTTCTTCAGGTTGGGGTTGCCAAGATATACTTCAGTCTTAGCCATTCCAATCGTCGTATTTAAAAATCCAATATATTAATATGCCTACTGCTATTAGTAGGATACCAATCATAATATTTATTGACCAAACTACATCATTCAATCTCTCTGCCTCCAGTCATCAGATCTTTCTTGATGAAACCATTCTACAATTTCATCTGGGGAACCGAAACCCCTTTTATGATGAGTTGGATCGGGGTCTCCAATATTCAACTCATTGAGAAAAGAATCTTTTGGATTCTGTGCTATTCTTCTTGCCGTGTTCAACATACCTCTAGCAGCAGTATTTGCTTTTGCTAATTTGTTAGACCAGATCATATCATCTAGACTAACGTCAGTACCTGAAGCAATGTCTTTACATATCGCTTCAAGCCTTAACCGATATTGTGTTGAGAGCATATTAATTTACCATCGTTGTATTTACTTATAACTGATCCTTTAAGTATTTTAAGAGATCATTCTGTCTGATATCAGTTTCCACAATAGCCTTCGTTTTTTCGGCAATGTCGTCCAAGATATTAACGTCAAGACCTGCGAATGGTGGAACGATACCAAGTATGCGAAGTAATCCATCTACAAATAGTGCGAGTGCTGTGAATCCAAGTATCATTGATATGATAGTTGCATCACGATTATGTTTACGCATGGACTCTTCATCTATGCGTCTTGCTTCTGCAACAGCAGCAGCAATCATCTGATCAACTTCATCTTTAGTGTAACAGAGACTTTTAATTTTCTCTTCGGTCATGGCGTACTTTCTGTGAAAGCACAATACCCCTGTTCACACATTGTATTAATTTTTTCGATCAAATGTTGGTACTCATCATACATGTATTCAGAACCAGTTTGTTCCTGATACAACTTGCAAGCAGTGGTGAGACGGTATACGTCTCCTTCGTTTAATCTCATAGTGTTCAATACATCCATACTATATTATATTATTATTGTTAATGTTATGCAATGCTAACAAGTTACCTTTTACCATTGTTCATTTGTTTAAGCATCTTTTGTAACTCAGCAGTGCTTCCTACGAACATGGCATTATTAGTTACTTTAGTTGGACCTTTCTTATCTTCATCAAGATCAGCAACTTTCTTTTGAAGATCCATGAGTTTATCAGTCATGTCTGCTACCTGTTTCATAGCGTTTGTAGCAACCTCAAATGCTCTTGGATGCCCTGACTCCTGTGCAACCTCTAACGCTCCTTGTATTGCCTCCTGACCCTTATCTATGAGGTTGTAGAGTTGTCCTCTAGTATATTCATAGTCCTTCTCTACATCTTCTGAGGTATCCTTAGCCTGATCCTTTACGGGTTTAGGTGCTGGTGCTGGTGTAGTGGAGATTTCGATGTCTAACATCTCCTCCATATTTTTATCTAACTTACTCATAATACTGTAAATCCTTCATTAAATCCAAAGTCGTCTGTGGAAACTACCAAATCATCATCTGCTGTATTGATAACACCATCTGCATTCTTATCTTCTAGAGCCTTAGGTGTATAAGATCTTTCAACATTCCTCTTATTAACATTCTTATCACCAAGAGTTTCGATGACACGTGCCTTACGGATAACATCTGCCTTACTGTAAGGACCATAGATGTAAGACTTAACAGTAAACTGTAAAGTCCAAACTATACTTCTTCTTTCTAAGAAACTATCATCCCAATCATCTGCATAATCAACACTGTTTAGAATGCATGCAACGTCTCTAGTTTCATTCATATCAGGAATGAACTTAAGACTTATATTAAATGATGGTTGGAAATATGGAAGTATCTGTTCTAGTATCTGTAGAGCATCATCTGATGACTTAGCAATGATACCAAGTTCAAATGACATGTCATAAGGTACTGGAACAAACTGTGTTTGTATTTGCTTCGCATTATCTGCGCTACCAGCAGCAGGAATAGCAGATTTAATTTTTTTGATAGCACTAGTTTTTCTGCCACTATCATATGTTACGTTGGTTAACTCAAAGTATAAACGTGGTAGTTTAATCGCAACTTTCTTTGTTACGTCTGGATTTTGTTCTAACCTGTAAAGGAATTTATTTTTAGGACCATATGCTAGAGGAACTTTCTCTGACTCTATAACAGTTCCTGCATTATCCGTCTTTTTAATTTCTATGTTATTAAAAAGCGTACCAAAACCAATAACAGATTTTCGTATCGCTTCATTATAAAAATGTGGTCCTAACATTAGAAGTCACCTGTTGTAAAATTACCAAATTCCCCGAATGGGTTTACCTCACCCCAATCGATTAAGTTATCAGCAGCGTCTTCGATCTCTCTATTGTCTGCTGCTGCCCTATCACCCATTGTCAAATTATCAATGGCAGTGATTGCTCTTGCTGTGGTACTAGTACCTCCAGTAAGAGTCTCACCAGTTAGGAAGTTCCCTGTTCTATTTATGATGGTTAGTATATCGGTTGAACGATCCCAATATGCTACCTCACCTGTCACACCAGTAGTAGAACCAGTTATAATTTCACTGAGTGAATACTCACCAGTACCACCAGTGTCCATTTGTATAGAGATAGAAGTAGAATATATTTCTTCTACTACATCAACATCAGGAATACCAGTATCAAACTTATCATCACCAATCTGGTAGATCTCAGCAGTCATCTGATAAATGTATGTCTGACCTAACTGGTAGAATGGAGCTTCTCTTTCTACAAATTTAATCTCATATAATGCTTTTGTTAGTGGATAGTAAATCAAATCTCCTTCATTAGGTCTACCATCTACAGTTGTGACATCTGCAAACTCTTGAAATATTTGACTCCATCTATTTTTTGATACAACAAAAGTAATCTCATCTGTTATTGTCAGACCAAACTTACTAATAAATTCTGATGGTGATCCAAATCCTTCAACGTTAATCAAGAACATCTCAATCATATACTGAGTCTTAAACTCAGAATACAAAACATCATCAAGGGTTACATCCTTGATCATCTTACGAGGAAGATAGTAGCAATCAGTACCAAATAATTTTATTTGCTCATCAACCAATGATTGAATAAGAGCTTGTTCAGTACCAACTCCACCATGTTGAGGGAAGTATATACTTTTCATCCTATCATATCCATAGGTGGAAGTTCATAGGTGTTGGAAGACATCTCCATTAGTCTTGCAATTTCTTCGTTAGCATCATTAAACAATTCTCTACCATTAAGTTGAACACCACCTGGTAGGTTAACACCTTGAAACTTGATTAGATTCTGACCCCACTGTCTCTTTATCTTAGCAGTAGAGTATTGTTTCACGAAAGGATCATTATAAACTTGTGTGAAAGTATCTGGTTCCAATGCTCTATAGCATTGTATAACAAGATATAATTCTTCTGTTAACATTGAATCATCAATGTCAAGATATAATCTATCTTGTCTCTGGTTAAATCTATACTCAACAAATGCTCCATTGTTTAGAACCATGTCAATAGTTTCTAACCACTGCTTAACCATAAAGTAATTAAGCATGTCAAGAGAACCAAAAGCATATAGGTCATTCAAGAAGATCTGATACTCAATACCAAATAGGTTGTTACGGATAGCATTACTTGCTAATCCAAATACTTTAGATATCCCCATTATATGTTGAGGAATATTAATATAATTATCTGATCGTTCCCATTTGGTACTATCAGCATCTGTCATGATAGTCTCAGATTTAGTACCAAATCTGGCTTTGTCATCTGCTGTGATCTTATGCTTTAGGTACATCAACTCCATACCATCATAATGACGCTCCCTATAATATTGGAGAGCGTCATCGATAGCATCACTTACTTGATCATCATCGACGTTGACTTCAAGTACAGGAGCACCTAATTGTCTTTTGCAGTAATCTGCTAATTGTGTTCTACTAGCTGGTTGTGCCATGTGACCTCCTATGCTTGTGCTTCACCCCATCTGAGGTTGATCGTGCTGTTGAATGCACTACCTGATGTACAATAAACGTTAATCGCCAGAACGTCAGGACCATTCGGGAACGTACCTCTACCACCGATAGGAGTATTAGTTAACTCTTTAAGTTCGGTCAAGTCAATACCATCCCTTTGTCCTGGTGATGCCACGAAGGAGAAGATTCGTTCGCCTGGTTGGGCATATGGAGGAACAATGAATGTGTATGTTGTACTACCAGTACTTCCTGGATACGTGTTCTGAGAGAAGACGATCCATACTTGAGTACTATTAGCATTTCTAATCTGTGATACAGTTGAACCACCAGGTAGTGATCCACCAGTCGCTTGCATACCTACCTCAACTCCCTGAACGTCAGTCTTGTTGAATCGAACCCACCTAGTCCAGTAGTTTCTAGTAGTAGCGTTGGTAGCAGTAATATTAGAACCACCAGCACTCCAGTTAGCACTAGATCCAGATGCAATCTGAGCGAATGATGGTTGTCCACCTTCACCAGATGTATTCAAACCACCCCAAGTAATGTCAGCAGGGTTGTTTGGATAGTTGATCGGGTTTAGAATTCCTTCAACGATAACTCCCTGAGAAGAACTACCACCCTGTGTAGTAATTTCTACACTCTTCAGTAGCAACTGTGCTCTGTTGATTAGTTCTCTCTCACCCAAGTCACCAGTCAGTGCGTTAGACACACTAGGTGATAGACGGATTAGGAAGACCGTATACGGCGTAACTGAGATCTCAATCTCAGATTCCTGATAGTTGAAGAGGTATCCTCTATCTTCATCGAAGCCACCGTCTGTTAGATATGCAGAACCCCAGTGGTTAATCTGTGGTGTTGCAGTAGTGGTGAGTAGGATAACACCCTCGTTCTTATTGTAGGTACTTGCTGAACCAGCAGTGTATGTTCTGTTTGCTCCAGCAGTATAGTTGTTTAAGTTTGCTGTTCTTGTAAGACCAACAAGTCTATTAAGTGTTGTATTTCTAGAAGAATAACGAATCAATTCATTACCAACATAGACAACACCTGTGTCTGGGAATAAATTTACGTCTTGAACTGTCATATGTTCAACGTCAGTATCATAGAGAGGAGTTACCAACTTAGATCTTGGTCCTTCATTCAGAACCTCGTACCTAACAGGTAAGTTACCTGAACGCATGAATGCTTCTCTGTTCCTGTTGTTGTTCTTAAGTCTGTGTGCGAATACAAAGTTACCTGATGGACCTCTAAACATCCAGTCAATAAATCCAGCACCATACCATGTATACTGGAATCCGATCATTTGCATGGTATTGATCTGAAGTGAATATCCAGACTTACCAGTACCATCACATTTGTCAATGTTCCACTGTGATTGTGGAATAATAATATCCTTAGTCAATGCTGCCTTTGTTTTAATTGCACCAACCGCACCCCTATAGTCAGGGTTAACTGTTAAGTTTGTATCATTTGTAATAGAAGTAACAACATGACTCATTCCACGAATAACCAATCTATCACCAGTAGTTAACTGTTCAGTGAATTTAGTATTGGTTCCTGTGATAAGGTTACTATCTGGAGTAGCACTTACAGTACCAGCAATCTGGAATGTGGAAGATCTTAAACCAACAGATAGGTTTGTTCCATCATACTGGAAGAAGATACCATTCTGATCATCAAACGCACCAGATCTTACAGTAGAACCTTTCCACTTATAGAGAGATACACTTGGTTGTTGACCAAACTCAGCACTAGTAGTAGCAAGTATTTCTGTTGCTAGAACTGTTAATGTAATTTCGTTAACGATACTTGCAACAACATAATGACCATTATATCCAGTAGTTGTAATACCACCAAGAGCAATCTCAGCACCAACCTGTAGACCATGATCAACGTCATCAGTAGTTACAGTTATAATACTACCAATAGCAGTACCATCAGCAGTAACTGATCTTAAGTCATATGACGGAGCAAATAGAGCACCAGTAGTATACTGAATACCTTTACCTGACTGGTATCTAATATACTTTTTAGATTGACGAATCGCCTGAGCACCGTGTGATGGTGAACCTGTTCCTAGTTGTACACCACCGTCAAATGGTCTGTGTGTATAGAAACAATCTGGTCTAGTATAAAGATCACCAGTTAAAGGAGTACCAGTATCAATAGTACCAGTTGTTCTTGTAGTAAAAACAAACTTGTCTAAACTTGGAACTTCTTCAATAAAGAATGGTCCTGAAGCAAGATCGTGATTATTACCAGTAGAACCGATAGCAGATAGAATTGTATTTCCTGGAACCAATCCATGATTACCACTAAAGGTTGCACTAATTCTTGCGATAGCAGAATAGGTTATATTAGTACCGTTGTTGATAGTAGCAGATGTAACTGAAGATAGAGATACAGCTGGATAGAATGCAATAGTCTCTCCTGATACTGGAGAACCACTAGCAGTTATAGCAGTGATCTGTCCAGTTAAGTAATCAATGTCAGTGACTGTAATAGTCATATCGTTGACACCAGCAATACCACCAAGTTCTTGACCACCTATACTGAACTGATAACCAATCTGATATCCAGTACCACCATTTGCTATCTCTGGAGAATACCCACCACCAATAATTCTAGGTAGGAATGTTGCGTTGAATGCAGTATTGTTTGCACTTAATCCTATGAATGTTGCGTTACCATTTGCTGCTGTACCACCAATACTGAATGCAGTAATTTCACCAGATGCACCAACACTGGTTACAGTAACAGTTAAATCGTTAGTAGCACTTTGCCCACCCAAGATTCCACCATCAATAATGACAGTATCGTTTGGTTGGAAACTAGAACCTGGATTGGTTATAGTAGCACCGTATGTTGGTGTGGTTGTTGTATTCTCATTAGGAGTAAAGTTTACTGTGGTCATTGTCTGCGTATTAGCAGTACCACCACCCCCTTCTAGAGTCTCTACAGTAACTGAGAATGCTTGACCTGGTACTCTTGCTGTAAGTTGTAACTTAGCAAAAGTATTATCAGTTGGGTTAGCAGCTTCTGCAAATACAAATTGGTTTCCAGATGACAGATCATTAATGAGATTAATTAATCCATTTCTCACTTCTGTTATAGTATCACTTGCTAAAGCAGTATAAACATATGTTGCAGCTGTACTTGTTGTTGTATCTGTTATTGTTGTTGAAAAAGTATCACCAGTTTCAATCGTTCCACCAACTTCAACCCATTCTATCTGAGCAATTTTACTACCAGAACCTGTCCTTGTGACATTAAATCCTGCGTTGATACCTAAACCAGCACCAGCACTTCCAGATACGTTAGTGTATTCTTGGGTAGACGGAATACCCTGACCAATAGTAGTAAAGGTAAGAACCTCACCAGCAGCACCAACTGTATTGATAAAGATGTTTAAATCATTGGCAGGTGAATTTCCACCAAGAACGTTACCATAGATAACAATCTTTTCACCAACTTCATATCCAGTTCCAGCAGAAGGAGATCCCTCTGCTGCTGTACCGACAGGAGTAATAGTTTGAATCTGACCATTAGCATCGACTGCATCGATTGTAATCGTCAAGTCGTTAGCTGGTGTTGCACCACCTAAGTTAGTACCTAAGATAACAATTGTTTCTGTGGCAGAATAAGTACTACCACTGTTAGATACAAATACATTTGCATAAGATGCTGAACCAATAGTACCATCTCTTTCAATGTTGAAAGTAGCATTAGATCCTAATCCACCGTATGTATCTCCTTGTACATTATCGTAAATTGTTGTCTGGTTAATATCTACACCAGTATATGCACCAGAAGTTCTGATGATATTAAAGGTTGTTCCAGTACCATTACCAAAGTTAATTGTAGTTGGTGATGTTGGTGTAGAGATGAAACTGTTACCAGTTCTATCTGCTGTATATGGTGCAGATAAAGATATAGTATTTGTTTCAATGTTTGTAACAAAGATTGTACTTCCATTACCATTATCTAAAGCAGCACCGATATCAATTCCTGTTGTGTCGTTAAGAACAATCTGAGAAACAGGTGCTGTAAATGATGTTGTAATATTAATAGTTGTGTTGGAACCTACGTAACCAGTTATCTGTGTACCAGATGCAAGTCCAGTTGCTGAAAGAGGAGCACCAACTGGAGGAGGTGATCCAGGAACAGTAATACCAATCCTTCCTGATCCAGCAGCAGTAGAACCTCTAGTTGTTAACTGACCAGAAGCACCATTAGATTCTACTGCTAGAGTAGGGTTTCCTAATGAAGCACCAGTATAGAAACCTGCTTTCCTTAACTGAACAAATCCAGATAACAAACTGGTAGCAGGTGATAGACCCACCTTACCTTTTGCATAGAAAGTAAACTGAGATGGGTCTGGGACAGCACTAATAATGAATGAACCTTCTGCTTTAGCAAATCCTTCTATACCATCATTAACACCCTTAAGTGTAATAGGATCACCAACAGAAAATCCATGCTCCAATTCAGTATCTACTGTGATAAGAGATGGACCTATACCACCACTGTTTGTAGAAGCATCGGTTGTAATTGAACTAACAGAAACATCAGCACCTGGAAACTCGAAGGAAGATGGATATCCACGTACTAGATCAATGGTCTGCCATTTAGTTGGCTGAATACCATACTCAAAGTCAGCGTCAAGCATACTAAGAGGTTCAGCAAAACGCATACGTTCGATAGCGTCTGTACCAAAGTCGTATGGTCTCATCTTAACTTCATCACCTTCGATGAAGATCATCATCTCATCAGAAGATGAATAAGTTGAAGTATCAAACAGGAATGTAATCGTAGTTACACCGTTTGATAACGTACTAGCAAAAGGGAAATCTGGATCAGATCCATCAGATGTTTCCGTGAAAGATGCCGAAATTTGCTGAACGTTATCAGCAAAGTTATACATCACTATGTTTGCAGTAGCGTTTGTGATCAAGAGAATCTGATCAGCACCAACTTTATCCAGAACTTTTAATGTACCAATTCCAGAAAGACCAGGTGAGAATACATAGTCTCTAATTTGCCTTTTAGCCATTTTTTAATTTCCCTCGATCTTTTTATGAAAGTGCAATTGCTAATGCAGTTACTTGTGAATCTACAGCACTCTTGGACATTGCATCGCCTGGCGCAGTAGCTTTACCTAGATTCGTTATTTTATTATTTAGAAGACTTAGATCAGCAGTAACTCCATTGTTGACATCTAAAGTTCCATCTACAACTGTGTTACCGTTAGCATCAACTGTAAATTTATTACCACCAACACCAAATGTAGTTCCAACAGCAACAGCAGCAGTGAAAGCACCACTGTCTCCTACGACCGCACCAGAAGCACTCACAGAGAATGTAGGAGCAGTTAAATCAGCACCAGCTTTGATACCATTATTAACTCCAAGTTCACCTTCCACCTTAGTGTTAGTACCCTTTAGAGTTGTGTCTCCCACAACGTCAAGAGTTCCACCAACGTCAACATTACCCTGTAGATCTGAATTCTGTACAACAGTAAAGTTACCGTTAACAGAGAAGTCAGTTGCAATGATGTTGTATTTGAATTTACCGTATACAGCAAAACTTAATACATTAGGATCTTCAGCCCATACGATGATTTGCTGATCTCCTGTTGCTTTTACATCAGTTCTTTGATAGAATGTACGTGGGAACAGTTTAGTGTTATAATTTAAATAGTTGGAAGTCTGCAACGATGCTTGACCATCCTCTAAGATTCCTATTCGGAATCTGGTTGGTTGAGCACTCTGGTTAGAGATGAAGATAGAAAGTTCGACATCCTCTCCAGTAGGAACTGTATAGAGACTTGTATTTGTTTTGCCATTAGTTAGCAATAACGAATTTAAAAATCCAGAACCAACTGGATTATCAAGAACCTCTCCATGCACTAAGAACGATGTAAGGTCGGAATCACTATATACCACTAGACTTTGCTCATTGGCGTAGTATAGAGTTTGTGTTTCGTATGTCTCTCCTGCTGCAATTTCTAAATCATAGAGGATGTAGTTTGATGGAGCGAATGCTAACAACGCACCACTAGAAACTCCAATCCTAACCCGTACAGGGTATGGACTTTGGTGTGCGATTGAGATTTTCGCTTCTACCAGCTTACCTGCTGGAGCCACATGAAGGGATGTCCTTGTCTTAATCTGTGGTACAATCGCTGCTAGAGCACCATAAGTAGCCATAACTTTAGGGTTTATATTACAATCATGTTTATTTATAAGTTAGACTGAAATGAAAATTCTTACTGGATTTAATGGGTTTATCGGAAAAAAGTTTGCCGATAAACTTGGAAAGGACTACATCGGAATAGAACAGCAGAATTGTTTTCAGTTAATTGACAACCTACCAATCTGGCATAAGGTAGATGAGATTATCCATATGGGAGCAATCTCTTCAACAACAGAAACTGATATTGGAAAAATTACAGTATATAATACTGAATTTTCTATTAAACTATTCAAAAAAGCAATTGAACTAGGTATACCAGTCAAATATGCTTCCTCAGCATCAGTATATGGAAACCTTCCTGGTTCAATGAATCCACTAAATTACTATGCAATTTCAAAGTTGCAAGTTGATTACTGGGTTTATGACAATATTGAAAAATTTAAATCTATTCAAGGGTTTAGATTCTTCAATGTATATGGAGAAGGTGAAGAGCACAAAGGAAACCAACGTAGTCCTATTAGTAAATTTGTTTCTGAAGCAAAGATGACTAAGAAGATTAAGATCTTTAAAAATTCTGAGAAGATGATTAGAGACTTTATTTACGTTGATGATGTTGTTGACCTTGTTCTAAACCACAAGGGAGGATCGGGAATGTATGATCTTGGTACAGGACATCCATATTCATTTAGAGATGTTGCTGAGATTGTTTGTGACAAATACGATGCAACGATAGAAGAGATTGACTTCCCCGAACATTTACAAGGGAAGTATCAGTATTATACTTGTGCAGATATGGCGTGGGCTGAAGGTTATAACTTCACTAACGTTGAAGATTACATCAATCGCCCCGAAGAACCCGATATGAATCTTCTTCAAAGTGCTCGGTAGAAAATTCAAATAGTTCAACGTCTGTGATGCCTTCCATCATATGCCTAAGACCAGGAGGTATGTAAAACTTATCTCCTGGTTTTAATATAATTGTGTCTGCATCTATAAAGTCATCCCTATGACCATAGGTCATTTTTAGTTCACCACTCTGAACATAGAATGTTTCATCTTTAATCTTGTGGTAATGATATGAACACTTCTTACCTGCATTAAAAAACAAAAGTTTTCCACAATACATTTCAGAATTGCAGATCCACTTTTCATATCCCCAACCTTTTTGTACGATCTTCATGCAAAGAAGTCCTCATCGTTTAAACCTTTATCATCGATAAAGAAATCAGCATGGGGTTTGCCCATGATTAACTCATGATACTTAACACCCCACATTTTTAATTGTGCTTGAGTGAGAGGTCTTAACAAGTCCTCTGCTGCTACTGCTGCTTCTGCATGAGGGAGATCTTTATTCCTACCCATAGCACGAGCAGTCATGTATATTATGTAGTGACCCTCATCATATAGTTTATTAACTGCTGCTATCCTATCTTTCTTAGGAGTAGCACCTTCATATTGACAAGTACC
>Ga0208666_1000248_pt1 | contig 27360 bp, 44 predicted proteins | sample 5B_taG_FD_184078 | JGI IMG/M metagenome (GOLD analysis project Ga0208666, IMG submission 184078) | Marine viral communities from the Subarctic Pacific Ocean - 5B_ETSP_OMZ_AT15132_CsCl metaG (SPAdes) (version 2) | ecosystem: Environmental > Aquatic > Marine > Oceanic | place: Pacific Ocean...
TCTTGTAAAGAACGCAGATCAAACTCCTATAGATCAGGAACAGTTTATGCTATTAGAATTTGTATCAGAACAAGTAGAAGGTATGTCTGAAGATTTAGAAAACATGGCACATAACAAAGTAAACATTATGAGATTACAAGCTGATATGGAAAAAGCATTAGAAGATATAGAAGAATTAAAAGATAAAGTAAGAGCTAACGGATATGGTAACTAAAGTAATTATAGCATTACTATTGTTCTCTGGTGGAACTATGATTGAACATACTGTTACTGATGGTGTTAAAGATTGTCTTGAAAAGAAAAGAATCATTGAACGCAATATGAAATCAGATACAGCAAAGGTATCTTGTGTTAAAGTAGAAGCACAAATAGAAAATATTGAAGGTGTTGAATTTATTAGATCAATGAGTAAAGTAAACTAATGAGTACTTTAACGAAACTAGCTAAAATAGAACAAAAGCTAGATTCAATGCATATAGATTTAACTAAAAATAAACAAGATATAGAAGAGCTTAAAAGAAAAATGAATATGGGTGCTGGTGGTATTAAAGCAATAGCTATATTTGGTGGTATTATTGTAGCAATAACAGTTTTTGTTACTAAGTTATTAGGTATTAATAGTCAATGAAAGTGTTTCTTGTAATGATTTTTTGCGTACAAAATCCATTTATTCCTGTAGAAAATACTTGTCTTATTGAATATCAAAAAAAACCTTTTGAAAATATTGCTACTTGTTTAGCAGAAGCTAATAAAATTAAAAAAGATAATTCTCATCTCACAGATTTATATTTAACTGGGTTTTGTACAACTAAAACTATACAAGGTGTTTAAAAAATACTAATCTTAATTCGTGTCCAAGCGAATTTTAGTTATATCAGATTGCCATTTTCCTTATCATCACGATTCATTATTTCCTTTTCTTAGAAAATTAAACAAACAATATAAACCAGATACTGTCGTACATATTGGAGATGAAATGGATTGGCATAGTATAAATGTTAGTCATGTTATTAATCCAGACTTACCTAGTCCAGCTGATGAGTTACTAGGTGGTCGTTCTTTATGTCAGCAATTAGAAAAAATATTTCCTAAATTAACTTTATTAGAAAGTAATCATGGATCAATGATACTTAGACGAGCAATGGCAAAGGGTATGTCTAAATTCTTTATTAAAGATTACAATGAAATACTAGAAGTGGGTAAAGGTTGGGTATGGAAAGAGAAACATATTATTGAAACTGAAAAAGGTAGAATTTTATTTGCTCATCAATTTAGTAAAGATATTGCTAAAGCTGTAAAAGAATCGTCTATGTCATGTGTACAAGGACATTTTCATACTGTGTCAGAAATTAAGTATGTAGCCAATGATTTTCATTTAAATTGGGGTATGAGTACAGGATGTCTTATTGACAAGAAATCTCTAGCTATGGCTTATATGAAAGTGAATTTAGCCAAGCCAGTATTATCTTGTGGAGTTATTACGGAAGGTATACCTTACATTGTTCCTATGGTTCTTAATAATAATGGATCTTGGGATAATAATATTTACTTATAAGGAGTAGACATGAATATATTAAATAAACTATGGGCAAAGTATGAGCCAATATTAGGTCATTACAAAATATGGATGATTGTTAGTGGTGTACTACTAGCTATTATACTATTTAGTTAATGTTAAATTTATTAGGTGCTATTGGACCTATTGCTAAAATAGCTTTAGGTGTTGTGGATAAATCTGTTGAAGATAAAGATTTAGCAGAAAAATTAAAATCACAGATAACATCACAAATGTTAGATAACAATAGTAAAGAATTACAAAGTGCAGCTTCTATTATACAAACTGAAGCAAGTAGTAAGCATTGGCTTACTGCTACTTGGCGACCAGCTCTTATGTGGATCTGCATTATAGTAATTTTTAATAATTATATATTACTTCCTTTTGCTAATATTATATTTGGTGCTTCGGTTGAATTGAGTATTCCTGATCCTATGTGGAATTTACTAACAATCGGTGTCGGTGGGTATATTGCTGGTAGAAGTGGAGAAAAGATAGCTCAGAACTGGAAAAAATAGTCTTTTAAGAGCCATACAGGGGGTACTTAAATGTTCCCCTGTATGATTAAGTAGCTATCTAAAAAGGTATATCTGATACATCTTCTTCTAAAGATTTCAATACTTTTGTATCTATTGGTTTAGAAGTTTTAGCTGAACCTTCTGGTCTGCCTATCATTTTAAGCATACCTTTAAATTTAGCTATGACAATCTCTGTAGTGTACTTAGTAACACCATCTTGTTCATACTTTCTAGTTTCGATCTGACCTTCTAAATAAAGTGTCTGACCTTTCTTACAGTATTTTTCAACTGTGTCTGCTACAAGAGGATCAAACACAACAACATTATGCCATTGTGTTTTTTCTTGTTGCTCTCCGTCTTTAGTTTTAAATCTTTCATTGGTAGCTAGATTCAATCTAGCAAACTTAGATCCGCCTGTAGTTTCTTTTATCTCAGGATCTGCTCCAAGATTACCAAGTAAGATTGCTTTGTTAATAGTCATATTTATTTCCTTTCACTATCTTAGTTCGTCGTGTCGCTCTCTGACACATTCATCAATCACACTATCTAAATATGATCTGCCTTGTGTTATCAGATACAAAGTTTTTTTGTACCATGATAAACCTTCGTAAACATTATGACATATCTCTGAATGAGAATCACCATCATAATTTTTGATTAAAGAGTTACACACATCATGGTGTAACATATCTGGAATTGTCCTCACTTTTTTCCTTTCTTTCTAATATTAGATTTTTTTTTCTTAATTCTTTTCATAGATGCAACACCTACATTTTTAGATAAACTATTAGGTCTTTTTCTATTACGAGTATTTATAACTGGTTTTGTCATATAAATATTCCTTTCTGTTATAACAACGAATACATTTTGATTTAATCATCATAGCTACTGTGTATTTTTTTTTACATTTGCTACAAGATTTAATAATAAAATTATAAGATTCTAATTTAGTTACATGATTCATTATTTTAAAAGGGGATGATGCAAAAAAACATTGGGTACACTGAGATACACCATCCCCACTTTTTGCGAAGAACATCTCAGGACCCAACTGGTTAAGATATTTTTTCTACTTTAGCAGAGCCAATACCTAAATCCTTTTTGACTTGTTCGATATATTTACTACTTTCAAACAAACCTAAAAATACATCTGCTGACATACCAAGATGACTAAATGCTTTTGTTAATGCATCAGTCATAACTTTTTTACCAGCTTCGTCATCAAATTTACCTTTGCTATTTTTCAAAGGAAGTAAAGAACATACTGGACCAAAACTATTTGCTTGGTGTTTTGTCCAAACAGTTACTTCAGCTGATATATAATCATCAGCATAATGATACTTTACATCATAACCCCAGCCATGTCCACATGGACCAAAGTTATCAGTCATTTTACCAATTTGATACATTGGGTCTATACTAGTAAAACCACGACCGAAGGTTACTTCTTTAGTGAATCTAGGATCAGTTACTTTTAATTGATCCCATATTTGTTTATTAGTCTTTAATTTCTCACTCATTTAAACACAATCCTTTCCTGATTTGTTTTGTGAATCCACACAATAACATTTCTGTTATTATGATTTTTTCTTCTATTACCAGAATCAATTATTTTATTTTGTTCTGATAATTCTGTTAGTCTTGGTCTTATATTTAGTAAATCTTCTTCTAAATATATTGCAAGTTCTTCTGCTGTCATACCTAATTTAAAGTATGACAAAACATCTTCAACTCTATGTAAGAGCTTGGCTCTTTTATAAGAACCAATTTTTTCTGCTGCTTCTTTACTAGTAGTATTATTAGTATAACCAGCACTATTAGGATATTTCATGCTATTTCCTCTACTAAATATTGTGTTTTTCTTTTCTTTTGATAATCCTGATACCAATCAAAATGAGGTATTGTTTTATCTTTAATACATAAATACAAATATTTTTCTACTAGTACTAAATCAGCAATATATTTATCATCTCTTTCTACTTTGAAAATATGATGATTCATATTACCAGCAAATATTGATAAATATGCTAGATTAAAATCTAATACATTCATGTAATGTTGTAGCTGACCATAATATTTTTGTACTTGGTCTCCTACTGGTTTAAAAGGATTAGTATGTTTAGCTTCAAAGATAGCTTCTCCAAAATCGACTAATCCATCTACTCTAGCATGAGCATATGGTTTATCTGGATCAGTCCATATTTCATCTGAACTACTTACTGGTAACCCAGTAATCATTGTAAACCACCTTCGGTTTAATTCTTCGGTTGCTATACCCATCTGAACTGGTAATACATTAGATAGATCAGTAGTTACTTCATTGATCTTATCTTCTACAATTTTACGCCATTCATTATAAGTACCGAGAACAAGTTTGTTGGCATCACTGCCACCAATAGTCTTTAGGACCTTAAACTCCGTTCCCTCTTTTTGTTTTTGTATGTCTTCCATTGTTCGATTTCCTCTCGATATTTTGCGTATAACAATTCGGCTTCGTAATACACAATTTTATTTTCGGCTACTTTTTTTGAATTATATAAATAGTCAAACCATTTAGCTTTATTCAATTCTAAATACTTGTAACCAAGTTTAGTAACAAACTCTCTTTTCTTTTGCTTACGCTCCATTGGAGAAAGTTTATTATCTTCTGTTTGTCTTGCTAGTTTTCTTAACAGTTCACTTATAATCTTCATGGGTTAAGTCCTTCCAGTTTGCAAAAACAGCTTTACTTACATCTTCATGTAAAACTTTTAAATTACCTATGTGAATTTGTGTTGGGCTTCCAACATTATTATTAACTTGTTTTATCTCATCTTTAGTTAATGAAATAAATAGTTTTCTATCTTGATATATTATCCTCATCATTCCTCAATTCTAATACAATATCACAATCTAATGCATCAGCCCAGCAACAAAATAAATATCCACTCGGTTTCCGTATACCGACTTCCCATTTTGATACTAAGCCTTTAGCTACTCCAAGAATATCATCTAAGTTTGCTTGTGTAATATTCTTACGGTTTCTTGCTTCCACAAATTGAGGAATAACTTTTGTAAAAAACTTTTTACCAAGAGCATATTCCATATTCAAGAAGTAATATTTTTTTAGACGAAAGGCAAGGATGATATCTCATTACGGCTACTACCTTGCCTTAAGTCTTGGACCTGTGCCTTAGGTCTTTTTGCAATAGTGGAATTTTTTTTTATAAATGCACACAAACCACTATGACAAAACTACGAGGATGTGCAGAACGTTACTGTTATATCTGCTTTAGTAGAGATCAGGCTACTTATAACAACATCCTCTCCCTATAGGGAACTTTTATGGGGTGCATACGCACCCCAAAATTTTTAATTAAATACTGTCATATTAGCAACTTTTCTTTGTCTATCATATACTGTATTGATAGATGCACTTGGGTAATGCGTTGCCCAATGAGTGTATGCTTGATATGCAGTAAACAAATTATCACCATATCTACTACGATATTTAGTATATTCTTTATCTATGTATTGTGCCATTGCTTGATTTACATGACTTTTATCTTTAGCAGTTGGCTGAAAACATAATATATTAATATGATCTTTAATATCATTTTGTGATACTTTTTCACTATACCAATCATTTAAATATGTAGTAACTTTGCCTAAGTTTTTAATATCAGTAGTATTTTGACTACTATCTAAGACAAAATCTTTCTTACTGCTATGTCTTTTAGTAATATATATATCCCATAGTTTATGACCTAAACCATTAGAACATATTTCATATACATAACTTAGTAATAATATATATGATCTAGTACCATTTAAACTATTAAACATAGATCCTTTTAATAATATTTTACTATCTTTAAAAGGTTGTTGATACTTTGGTAATGTAAAATCATATCTGAGTACAGTACCATCTGGTGATGCATGAGGAGTAATTATCATACCCTCAGTATCAAAGTTATTATCCAAATAAGTCATTGTATTTACTAGACATTCTTCATTAGTAAATACTTGATATGACTGCTTTTGTACAGCTAACAACTGATCTGTTGTACCATTTCTTAGCTGTTTATAACCTTTGATGAGTTCACCTTGTTGGTTATAGATAGGCATTTCTTGAACTGGAAAAAACAAATGTGCATTGTTTTCTAGTTCGGTTTGTATTAGTGTGTTCATGTATAGTCCTTTCCTCTTATACAAAACTAGATGGTAGTCAATGGATTACCATCTAGTTCGGCATAAAATCCATCAATAGCAATATCAGTTTCTTTAATAATATTATCTATCAATTTTATAGAAGTATTTAATTGTTCCCCTCGAACAATTTTCGCATTAGTTAATCCACTTAACAATACATATACTTCTTTTAGTTTTTCTCGATCATTTTCTAGATCAGAAATTTGTCTTTCTATATCTTCCATTTGGTCTTGATACATTGCTTTAACTTTGCCCATAAATTACTCCTTTATTTTCTTTAATAGTTCTCTATGTTTATTACCTAAATCATTAATTAATTGAGTTAATAGATCAACTGTTGTTTCTAATGATATAACTCTTTTTACTAATGCAGAATGAGTTGCATTTATTTGTTTATGTATATCATTATTTAATTCTAAAGCAGAATTTATAGTTAGATTTATATCGTGTTGGTCGTAACCTCTATCATTTTTCATTTTAAAATGCTCCTAAATGAGATGGTTTTCTATCTTCATAACCTTCATCATTTTGTTCTTCATAAATTTCAGATTTAAATTGTTTCTCAAATTCATATTTATTACCACTCGGTTCATCTATGTTTCCATATATTGCACCAGTGCTTACATCATAAATATATCCTTCTTTTGATATATGAAATACTTTTTTCTGAATACCAAATGCTTCGGCACGATTCATTTGTTTTTCCATCTTATTTACTCTATATAAATTTAACATTGTTTCAGAGTATCTAGGATTGATTGCATTATGATAGTACCATACTGCTCTATCTTTTGCATATTTGTATACTACTGTTGTAGCAACTGCTTTAGCAACTTTCGGTGCTAATTTTAAAGTCCATTTAATCATGTTATTTTGTCCTTTCAACAAATGGAAATACTAAATCATTATCTTGTTTAATCATTTTTTCTTTGATTAAATCAAATTCATCTTCTTTTTTAATTGAAAATTCAATTATTGTAATTGCATCTTCAATCCATTTATAATAATGATCTACGGTTTTTATATCCATACCTTCATTATTATGTTTTAACTCATACTGAACAGCTTTAAATCCTTTTAACTGTTCAATTAATTTTTCTTTATTTGTCATCTCTATTCCTTTCTACTACTAGATGAAATCTTAACATAAAGTATATTATTAATAACCATATTATTGCTAATATCATTTTATATCCTTTCTTATTCATCGCTTTCGGTTTTATAAAGGGGAGCGAAGCGACCCTTTTTTTTTTTTGGTGAGCGAGTAGCGAACCAAATTTTTTATGGGGTGGCTACTGCCACCCGTGATAAGGCGTATTAACGCCTTATCATAAAATGTTTTTATTATGAAAAAACCTTATTCAGCAATCGCTGGTATCAATTCAGATCCAGTAATAACCTTTGGTAATTTTTGGTTATGTTTTGCTAACCACTCTTGACCTTTAACACTTTTTGATTGTAAGTTCTTTACATCTTTAACTTTACCAGATGAATAAGGAACATATTTTTCAATGTGTGTTTCGTAAAACTCAACAGTTGCTTGCCTCTTGGTTTCAAGTAATTCAAGGGTGTATTGCATTCTTTCAACAGACCACTCAATTTTACCTAATTGTTGTGAGTATGTTTCTTGACCCTGAAATGATGCTTTAACACTATTAATGTTAGAACCATTGATTTCTTTTAGTTTTTGGTAATCAATAGCTTTTGCATCCATCAATGATTGTTGATTCTTAATTCTGTAATCTAATCTTCTGATCTCAGAGCCAACCTCACATTTTAGATTGAACATATCATCATACTGCAACAATGCTTTATGTTGAGTAGTTAATGCTGATGTTGTATCAGTTTTAACAGATGCTAGTACTTCAGTTTCTTTTTGTTCTATTGTAGTCATTTTGTTCTCCTTATAATTGATAATATATTTTATATATATTTTTTATATAATTTATATTTATCTTTTATCTCTAGTTCAGGTTTATCCTCGTCTAGATTTTCTCTTTATTAGCACATTTTCTAGTCAATGTTAGGAACGACTACTTGGGAGTGAGTTATTCACGTGATCGAGGGATCAAAAAATATTGTGTCAGATTGTTGCATCTTTAGATGCGACTAGATGATGCCATATTTTTCCGAGAGCTAAGCATTGACTAATGTGCTACGAGCATATAACAAGTCGTGAGCTCAGTCGTGAGCGAACGTCCTCCAGATAAGCGAGCTGAGAGAATCTAGAGAGAGGACGAGGGAGACGCACCAAATGCGACATATCTGTCATATCAGAGACCAGAAGGAACGACTTTTTGGGAGTGAGTTCTGATCTATAGAAAGGACGCATTAGCGATCGACCGAGCCTGCAGTGGTGCCAATTTTCTGAGATGGTTTATTTTGCTTGTCTTCAACTCCATCGAAAAATATGCTCCGTGCATATTTTTAGTGGTCATTGGACCCTAGGACAATGATGTGGAAGTGCAGAAGGTTCTTCTGCTCGGAGCGAACTTATGTTTAAAATCCTTGCGAAGCAAGGTTGAAGCGAGCTTCATTTTAAATATAAGGAGTGAGAAAAAGATAGTAGATACAGTGAGATAATCAATGTCTACATTTTCTTCTTGACATCATTATTTGAGAAAGGTAACTAACAAGAGGTGCCTACGCAAGAAACGCAATTAACCGATAAAGAAAAGTCAGCAGTAGCAAAGTATGGACTAACACCCAAGCAAGTAAGGTTGGTAGATACACTTGTAGCCAGTGGATGTAGCATCAAAGAAGCATCAGTAAAGGCTGGATATTCAACGAAAGATGGGGGTAGAGTACAGGCGTCTCGAACACTACGAACTGCCAAGGTACAAAAGTACATGATGGATCAGTGTGCGAGAACACTAGGACTAGGTGCTGTAGTTGCGTCCAACAAACTTGTCCATTTAGCTGGTAGTGCCAAGAGCGAGTATGTGCAATTAGAAGCTAGTAGGGATGTACTTGACAGGGTAGGACTACGCACCCCCGACAAGGTACAACACAGCGTAGAAGGACAACTGAAGATCAACATAGACCTGTCATAGTTTGCAACGCAGACAACAGCGTTAGGTTCACAACTGAGGGGGGGTAGGGTTAAAAACTACTAGATTCAGTAGTGAACATGTGTTAAACAAACATTAGATGTCAAAAAAGTACTTCAACATAGTTCAAATCCTGAACTGGAGTAGAAAAGAACAAGTTAAACATAAGGTTTGTTCGGTTAAAGACTGTAAAGAATGGGGAAGTTTCGGAATAAATGAGAATAATAGCTATTATTTCCTTTGTGGTAAACATTATAAAGGGCAAAAAGCGTCTTGAAAAAGACGAACATGAAATTTTTTTAGGTTCAGACACTTACTAATCTGTCAAGGTACAATTTATGTGCATTGATTAGTTTATCCTTATAGATATATTACATAAACAACACTTCAAAAAAGGAACTTACATAAGTTCTAGCTTGTCAGGTTATGACATGGTGTTTATCCAGCTGGATTTTTTATTTGAAGTTTGTAAAAAATTTTTATAGAAAAGGTATATGGCTATGACACCATCAGAAAAGAAATACCATGAGCTTCGTAAGGAGAACAAGGTACTTAAAAAAGAAATAACTGAATTAACTTTACAAGTTAAGTTTATAACTGAAAGGTTAGAGATTAAGAATGAACAGTTATTTGATTTCAGAACAGCAACAATTAACAAAAGTGTTGATGAGTTTATTAAATTTAAACATGATTTAATAGAAAGGAAAACAAATGCCTAAAGTTGGAAAAAAAACTTTTTCATATAATGCATCTGGTATGAGAGCTGCTAAAAAAGAAGCTATCAAAAAAGGTGTAAAGATGAGTATGAAAAAAACAATGAAAAAGAAAAAGTAATGCCTAGTAAAGTTAATCAGGCTGGTAATTATACAAAGCCAGCCATGAGAAAAAGATTATTTAATAGTATAAAATCTAGTTCTGTACAAGGAACTGCTGCTGGTAAATGGTCAGCAAGAAAAGCTCAACTACTTGCTAAAAGATATAAAGCAGCTGGGGGTGGCTATAAGTAATGGCTCTCGCCAAATCACAAAGAAGTTTAAAAGCATGGGGTAGCCAGAAATGGCGAACTAAATCTGGTAAACGATCTAGTGATACAGGCGAAAGATATTTACCTACTAAAGCAATCAACGCATTAAGTGCATCAGAATATGCAGCCACTACCAAAGCTAAAAGAAAAGCAAAAGCTAAAGGTAAACAAGTATCTAAACAACCTAAAAAAATAGCTAAAAAAACAGCATCTTATAGAAAGTTTAGTTAATGGTAGCTAAAAAATATCAGAATCCATCAGGTGGACTTAATGCTGCTGGTCGTAAATATTTTAAAAACAAAGATGGTTCTAATCTAAAACCACCAGCACCTAACCCTAAAACTAAAAAAGCAAAAGGCAGAAAAAAAAGTTTCTGTGCTAGAATGTCAGGAGTAAAAGGACCCATGAAAGATTCAAAAGGTAGACCAACTCGTAAAGCATTAGCTTTAAGAAAGTGGAAATGTTAATGACAGATAATTTTGTAAGACCACCTGATTTTGATCCTATTGATGCTGAAGTAGATATAGATAATAGAAAACAGTTTCCTCTATCTTATCAAGATAGACAAAGATTAAGAAAGATAGTTAAAAAAGTACACCTTAAGTTCTTGCCTGAGGAGTTTTTAACTGATAAAGAAGCTGATAAGATGATTGAAGCATTAGGACCAAGCATTAGGGAGAAGTTACTGATTGAGCATATTGCAAAAGTCAAGTAATGGAATTTAATTATAAACCAGATGGACGAACACTTAAAGGCTTTCTTAAATCAAACGATTTCTTTAGAGGACTTCGAGGACCAGTTGGTAGCGGTAAGTCAGTTGCTTGCTGTATTGAAATATTTAGAAGAGCACTTCAGCAGTCTAAAGGTAGTGATGGAAGAAGAAAATCTCGTTGGGCTGTTATCAGGAACACGAACCCTCAATTAAAAACTACAACAATTAAAACATGGCTAGATTGGTTTCCAGAAAATACATTTGGACCATTTAGATGGTCAGTTCCTTATACACATCAAATTACTATTGGTGATGCAGATGTTGAAGTTATCTTCTTAGCATTAGATAGACCAGAAGATGTAAAGAAACTACTGTCATTAGAGCTTACTGGTGTATGGGTTAATGAAGCAAGAGAATTACCTAAGTCAATCATTGATGCTTGTACTATGCGTGTAGGTAGATTCCCTTCTATGCGTGATGGTGGTGCATCTTGGTATGGTGTTATAGCCGATACTAACGCACCTGAAGAAGATCATTGGTGGGCAGTCATGGCTGGTGATGTACCAGTACCAGATCATATAGGTAGAGAAGAAGCATTAATGTTAGTCAAGCCTGACAACTGGAGTTTTCATACACAACCACCAGCATTATTAGAAACTAAAGATGATAAAGGTGAATTAACTGGTTATGAAAGAAATCCTTTATGCGAAAATAAAAAATTTATTACAGATGCTTACTATGAAAACATAGTTAAAGGTAAAACTAAAGGATGGATTGATGTTTATGTTATGAATAAACTAGGATCACTAGAAGAAGGTAAGCCTGTTTATCCAAGCTGGAATGAAGATATACATCTTAGTAAAGAAGTTATTGCACCATTCCCTACTGATGTTTTTATTGGTATTGACTTTGGATTAACACCAGCAGCAGTCTTTGGACAGAAGCTATCAAGTGGTAGATGGGTAATTTTACAAGAGCTTGTATGCTTTGATATGGGTATAGTTAGATTTACTGAGTTATTAAAGTATGAAATAGCAAAAACATATAAAGGTTTAGTTATAGATATCTATGGTGATCCAGCTGGAGACTTTAGAGTGCAAACAGATGAAGCTACTCCGTTTCAAATAATGAGATCACAAGGAGTTAAGGCTAGACCAGCTCCAAGTAATGATGTTTCTCTGCGTATAGAAGCTGTAGAAACAGCTTTGAGTAGATTGGTAGAGGGTAAGTCTGGTTTTTTATTAAATAATAGTTGTGTGAACCTTAAAAAAGGTTTTAATGGTGGCTATCATTACAGAAGAATACAAACATCTGGAGATCGTTATGATGAAAAGCCAAATAAAAACAAATATTCCCATGTACATGATGCTTTACAGTATATGTTAATGGGCGCTGGAGAAGGTAAACAGCTAACAGTAGGAATATCAACACCTAGTTCTGTAGTTAAGACTAGAGGATGGAATATTTTTGACAAAAAGAAAAAGAAATCTATATGGCAAAACAGATCAAATTTCTAATATACTTCTTTGAAAACGAAGATGGACATAGACATACAAAAAAATTTAAAAAAGGTTATAAACATTGTGGAGTTATAAGTTATGATCCTTCAAGTAAACATTGGATTCTTATTGAGTATATATTTGGACAATTATTAGTTGAAACAATTACAGATCAAACAGCAGAGGCTTTTTTTAGAATGATTAGAATGAAAAATGGTGTTGTATTACAAGGAGAAATGCCACAAAAGAAAACAGGCTTTCCTAGTTTTATGGGATCATGGATCAAAGAACATAGCTGTGTGAGTTATGTGCAAAGATTAATAGGTTATAATAAATGGTGGATCTTTACGCCATATCAATTATATTGTGCGTTGAAAAAAGAAGGATATTCTGAGATAGATCTATAAACCCATGGGAAATTTATTCGGCTCAACTAAATATAAAGAAACACCAGCAGACAAGGCTCTGCGTGAAGATATTGAAAGAAAGCGTGCTGAAGAAGAAAGATTAAAAGAAGAAGCAGAAGCTAAAGAAAAAAGACAAAAGAAAAGAAAATCCAAAGGTATGTTAGGAACTAGAAGTTTATTTTCTAAGTCAGGACAACAAGGATTTTTTAGAGATGGAGAAGAAATTTGAGTAGTAATACACCATCATCATCAAAAGGTGGAATGTCTAATAAAACTGCACAATCAAGTGCAGTAGTACAAGGTATAAAAGCAGATCAATATGCTCAAAAAAAATTAGGTATTACAACTACAGTGGCTGGTCCTGTTGCTGGTGCTAATACAACACCAACAGGATTTTATTCTACTACATCCTCTAATCAAATGTATGGTGCAGAATACCAAGCAGCAAGAGGAGAATATTTAGCATCACAAGGATTAGCAACTGCTCGTACAGTTACTGATGCTACAGGAAAAACTTTTACAGTATATGATCCAAGAACAGCAGATGGCAAATATACAAATGCAAGTAGAGATGCAATGAAAGCAGCTAAAAGAGAACCTATGCCTTTGTCAAGACAAATGTATGATTCTCAACAAACATTTAAAACAATAGCTGGAGCTTTAGCTACTGGACTAAGTGGTATGCCTTCTTTTTTTTCAGTTGCTTATTATACTAGTAAAAAACCTTATTCTCAGTATGTTGCAGATTATTATAGTGGATCTAAAAGAGGAGTTGGTACAGGACAAAACAATGTATCAAGAAATAAAACAGAAGCACCTATTACAAACATCAATCAAATGACAGAAAATATGACACAAGCATCTGCTGGAAATCAAACAGCACAAAATAGATTAGCTAATTTAGCTAAAAGTGATAGTGGTAGTCCTAATAGAAAGTTTCTACAATCTTCGGCTCAAACATTTTTAGGTAAAATGAAATAATGCCTTATTTACCAGTACCTGAAGATGATACACCTTATAGTGGTAATGATCCTAGAGTAGCTTCTTTTATTAAAAGATTTAGAGATGCAGAATATATATTTGATAATTGGAAAGATAAATATGAAGAAGCATATGAATATACTATGCCTCAAAGAGAATCATTTTATGATGAAACTATAGGGGAAAGAAGAACAGATAAAATATTTGATGAAACAGCTGTAGTAGGAATACAAGAATTTGCCTCAAGACTACAAGCTGGAATGGTTCCAACATATGGTCGTTGGGCAAACTTTGAAGCTGGATCAGAAATACCAGATGAAGCAATTCCTCAAGTCAATGAACAACTAGATGCTATAACTGAATATGTCTTTGAAATATTAGGTGGATCTAATTTTAATCAAGAAGTACACGAAGCATTTATGGACTTAGCTATTGGAACTTCTGTTCTGTTAGTAGAAGAAGGAGATAGTCTTAATCCTATAAACTTTCAAGCTATACCTTTACCAAGAGTTATGCTGAACAATGGACCTGACAATAAAATAGATACAGTCTTTAGAACTAGATACATGAATTATAATCAGATTATGACAGCATATCCTAATGCAGAAATGTCTCCTGAAATGATGAAAAAAATTTCAGATGATGGACATGATAGAGCTAAGATAGTTGAAGGAGTTTTTAAATTATACGATAAGCCTAACGAAGAAAGATTTAAGTACTGTGTAGTTTGTATGAGTATGCAAGAAATGATTTTTGAAAAAGAACTAAAAGGTATTGGTTCAAATCCCTATATTGCTTTTAGATGGAATAAGGCATCAGGAGAAGTTTATGGTCGTGGTCCAGTATTTAATGCTATGGCTGCAATTAAAACTACAAACCTAACAGTAGAACTCATCTTACAAAATGCTCAAATGAGTATATCTGGTATCTATACTTTTGAAGATGATGGAGTAATAAATCCTGAAAATATTGTACTACAGCCCGGTAGTCTAATCCCTGTAGCACCAAACAGCAGAGGATTACAAGCACTACCAGCAGCTGGTAGATTTGATGTAGCTCAGTTAATCTTAGGAGATATGAGAGCAAATATTAAAAAGGCTTTATATATGGAAACATTAGGTAGACCTGAAGGTACACCAATGTCAGCTACTGAAGTAGCAGAAAGAATGTCTGATCTATCACGACAAATAGGATCATCATTCGGAAGATTACAATCAGAGTTTGTAACACCCTTATTAAGAAGGGTAATTAGAATATTAACTAAACAAGGTAAAATAAAAATACCTACAGTTAATGATAGAGAAGTAAAAGTTGTATCTACTTCTCCTCTTTCTAAAGCACAACATCAACAAGATATAGCTGATGTTATGAGATTCTCAGAAATATTAGGAACTACTTTTGGTCCTGAAATGTTAAACATGGTAGTTAAACAAGACGAAATAGCTAGATATTTGGTAGATAAAATGAATCTACCTGAAAAATTAGTAAGAACAGCAGAAGAACAAGCAGAAGTTGTTTCAAGGTTGCAATCACAACAGCAACAAGCTAATATCCAACCAAATGAGTTGGCAGAATCTTCAGAACAAGAAGTCTAATAAATCAGAATCTACAGAAATAGATAAGATATTTACCTCTGTATTTAATCAAGTAAATGGTAAAAAAGTAATTGAGTATTTAGAATCTATAACTATAAATAGTATTTGTACTCCACAAGCTAGTGATTCAACACTATGGCATTTGGAAGGACAAAGATATTTATTACAAATAATTAAAAGTAAAATAAAAAGAGGTACTAAAAATGAGTGAAGATCAGACTATTGAAAATACAGAAACAAAAACAGAAGAAGCCACAACAGAGATTCCTTCTTATGTTCCTGAAAAATTTTGGAACAAAGATTTAAATGAAGTTAATGTAGAAGAAATGGGTGCTTCTTACAAAGCATTAGAAAAAAGATTAGGTCAAAGAACAGATGAACTAGCTGGTACTATTAGAGAAGAAGTATTAGCAGACATCAAAGGTCAAGCACCTGATGCATATGAAATTAAAATGCCTGAATTACCTGAGGGTGTTCAAGTAGATGTAGATCCAGAACAACCTTTATTACAATGGTGGCAAGAAACAGCAAAGTCTAAAGGATTAAGTAACGAAGATTTTAACAAAGGCATTGAAGCATTTGTACAAAATGAAATATCTGGATTACCTGATAGAGATACACAAATAAATTTATTAGGAGAAAATGCTACACAAAGAATTGAATCTGCTGATTTATGGGCAAAAAAAAATCTAAGTGAATCAAGTTATGCAGCTATGGCTAATATAGCTAGTACTGCTGATGGTGTAAAAGCTATAGAAGAAATTATGAGTTTAAATAAAGATGCTCCTATACCAAGTACAGAAACAAAAATAGATGTATCTTTAGATCCTTTAGATTTAAGATCAATGATGAATGATGAAAGGTATTGGAAAGATGGAGCAAAAGATCCAGCATACATCAAAAAAGTTACAGACCTATACGAAAAATACGCAGACAAAGCGTAAAAGAGTTAAAATACTTTGGAGAGACGCTATTAGTCATGCTGAATGGCTCTCTCCTAGTGAAGCAAAACTATTTAAACCAGCAGTAAATACTACAGAAGGCTACTTATTAGAAAAAAATAAACACTCCACAATAGTTTATATGTCCTACAATGATACGGATATTGGCGACTGTACTACAATTCCTACAGAAAATATAAAATCATTTAAATTTGTGCGTTGAATTGGTAAGTTATCTATGTAACTGATATCTTAATAAGACCTCAGATGGCATTAGGATCGCCCTAATTAGGATAACGATTGCTTCCAAAAGAGATAATCTTTTTACATAAACTAAATAACTTAAAGGAGTTAAAATGAGTGCATCTATAACCAATGCTTTTATTACTCAGTTTGAAGCTGAAGTACATATGGCATACCAAAGAATGGGTAGTAAACTTAAAAATTTAATTCGTACAGTTAATGGTGTATCAGGTGAATCTGTTAAGTTCCAAAAAGTAGGAACAGGAGAAGCAACAACTAAAGCTAGACACGCTGAGGTTGTAGCGATGAACATTTCACACACAAATGTAACAGCAACACTTGCTGACTACTATGCATCTGACTATGTGGATAAATTAGACGAGTTGAAAACCAACATTGACGAAAGAGCAGTAATTGCAAATAACGCAGCTTACGCTCTTGGTCGTAAGACTGACAGTATTATTACAACAGCTATGGATTCTGCTACTAAAGTAGCAAACAATGCTGGTGCAAATGGTACAGCTGGATTAGCAACTGATATGAATGTAGCTAAGTTCAAAGATATGCAAGCATTATTTGGAACAAACGAAGTTCCTGATGATGACCAGAGATATTGGGCAATCGGTCCAAATCAATGGGGTGATCTACTAGCAGAAGATAACTGGTCAAACCTTGACTATATTGGTCCAAGCCAATTACCTTTCGCTGGAATGAACTACACAGCTAAAAGATTCTTAGGATTCTTAACTTTTGTTCACTCAGGTCTTGATACATCTGGAGCAACAGATAGACATACTGTTTGTTGGCATAAATCCTCAATGGGTTTAGGCGTAGGTTCAGAAGTAAGAACTGAAGTAAACTACATTCCTGAGAAAGTAGCTCATCTATTAACATCATACCTATCAATGGGTTCAATCTTAATTGACACCAATGGTATTCGCATACAGAAGTGTGCAGAATAGGAGTAATCAATGGCATATGCACTAGATAATCCTGTTAAAAAAGCAACTCAAATGGGTGATACTAATTCTTTATGGTATTACACAGATGGAGATGCTATTGGCACTATAGATAATGCAGATTATTTCTTATTATCTAATGGTGATTTAACTGCTGGAGATGTTATTATTGTAAATAGTGGTGGATCAAATGCTGTAGTAGATATTTTAATTGTATCTGCTTCAACTTCTTCTACTGTTACAACTGTAATATTAGCATAATATAATTAAGAAGTGGGGGAGAAATCCCCCACTGATAAAGGGATAAAAAATGGCAATAGGTATAGCAGCAAAAGCATTAGCAAAAAAATTACTCAAAAATAAAAGTCTTAAAAAAGCTATCAATGTAACTACAAAACAAACAAGCAAATTAAAAGAAGCAGTAAAAGTAAACACAAAAAAAGTTGCTGGATCTGCCGCAGTAACTGGTGCAGTAGCTAAAGCAAAACCAGCTGTAAAAAAAATTCAAGAAAAAACGAAACCATCTATTGATAAAATTAAAGAAAAAACAAAACCAGTAATTGAAAAAGTTAAAGATGTAGCAAAAACAACAAAAGCTAAAGTTGCTACTGGTGTAGGGGTTGGTGCAACAGCAGCAAAAACTACAGCAAGTAAAGTAACAAACAAAGTTAAATCGTTAGATAAAGATAAAATAATAGATGCTGTTGGTGGTCCAATGAGCAAAGCAGAAGGAGCTGGTATGGTTGTTGGTGCTGCTGGTGCTATAGGAATAGCTGGATTAACAGCTTCTTTATTAAAATCTTCTACACCTAAAGAATCAGAGTATGATATTAAAAGAATGAATGATGGTAGATTTAGTACAACATTTAAAGATAATAGTAGAAATGCAGTATTTTCATCTAAACAATTATCAGAAAAAGAAATAAATGATGTTAGAAAAAATTTAGCTGTATTAGAAAGTGTAGTTTTATCAAATAATCCATCCTATCTTGAAAAACAAGAATTTATGGCAAGATTAAATTATTTAAATGATAAATATGGAATAACAAATATTACTGGTAAAAATTTATCAATATTAATTCCAAAAGTATAAATGGCAGTAACTAAAGTAGATATAGCATCAAGAGCGTTAGTATTAGTAGGAGCTAATCCTATATCTTCTTTTACTGATAACTCTACAGAAGCCTTAATTACAAATACTATTTATGAAGAAGTAGTAGAATCTACTCTAGCAGAATCTCATTGGAGATTTGCAATGGGTCAAAAACAATTATCTTTATTAGCTGACGCTCCTACAACTAGATATGAATATGCATATCAAATGCCTAGTGATCCAGCAGTCATTACAATTATGACTGTAACTAATAATGACAATCCTATTCCCTATGCTAGATATGAAGATAAAATTTATTTAAATGGTTATGGTTCTAGTAGTAAAGTATATATGGATTATGTATTTAGACAGGATGAATCTCTGTTTCCAACATATTTTAGATTAGCTTTAATTTATAAATTAGCTAGTGCTTATGGTGGTTCTTTAGGTAGAGATGCAGACTTAATTAATTCTTATGAAACAAAAGCAGAAAGACAGTTAATCAAAGCTAGAAATATTGCTTCTCAAGAAACTACTACACAGAAGTTAAATACTACAAGATTTATAGCTGAGAGAAGGAGCAGTCGAAGTGGACTTGTTAATTATTAATGCCAAGAAAAGTCAGACAAGTATTTACCAACTTCTCAGCTGGAGAACTTAACCCTTTACTTAACGCAAGGACAGATGCTAAAGCATATTTTGAAGGTGCTAGACAATGCAAGAACTGGTATCTTTTAGATGAAGGTGGTGTTATGCGTAGACCAGCTACACAATTTACAGCAGAACTACCAGCAGAATCTAGAATCATTCCTTTTATTTTTGCAGAAGATGAAGTAGCAATTTTTGCTTTATCTAATAATAGACTAGATGTTTATAATTCTAGTGGTACTGCAATATCAGCTAACATTACAAGTAATTGTAATTGGACTACATCACAACTATTTGAATTAAGTTATGCTCAGTTTGCTGATACTGTATTTATCTGTCATAGAAATAATCCTATTGTTCAAATAAAAAGAACTGGTGCTTCTGCATTTTCAGTAAGTCTATATTCTTTTGAAACTAATGATGATGTAACTGTAGGTGGTGTAAGTAAAACCTTACAACCTTTTTATAAATATGCTGATTCTAGCGTTACTGTTACTTTATCTGCTCACGCTACTGGTACAGGAAGAACATTAACTGCAAGTGCTGATGCTTTTAGTGCTTCTTATGTAAACACATATTTGAAAGTTAATGGTAAACAATGTTTTGTTACTGGCTATACGAGTGCAACTGTAGTTACAGTTACAGTATTAGAAGATACTGTTACTGTTGGTCCTCATGCAGATTGGCAAGAACAATTAATTTCTACTGTTAGAGGGTTCCCTCAAGCAGTTACATTCCATGATAATAGAATTTGGTTTGGTGGAGTAAGAGATAATCCTTCATCTGTTATTGCTTCTGAAATAGGAGCATACTTTAGTTTTGATTTAGGTACAGGATTAGCTAATGAAGGTATTAATGTTAATATTACTGCTGATACTGTAAATGAAATAAGACATTTTATATCTGGTAGAAATTTACAAATATTTACTGATTCTGGTGAATACTATATTCCTCAAAGTACAGATAGTGCAATTACACCAGCAAGTATTTCTTTCCTTAGACAAACACCTTATGGATGTAATAGAGCAAAGCCAACTCCTTTTGATGGTGCTACTATTTTTACATCTAAAAATGGCAAGTCAATTCGTGAGTATGTTTTTTCTGATTTAGAACAAGCATATAAATCTAATAGTATTTCTGTACTGTCATCCCAAGTAATTGATAATCCTAAAGATATTACAATGATGACTGGTAATGAAGAAAGACCAGAGCAATTTGCTTACTTCCTTAATAGTGGTACTACATTAGATGGTCAAATAGGTGTCTTTCATAGTATTAGAGATGAAAAAATAGCTGGTTGGACTATTTGGAATACTAAAACAAATGATAAATTTCATAGCATAACATCTGTTAATGAGTTTTTATTTGTAGTTACTAAAAGAATATTACCTTCTGGAACTAAATATTTATTAGAAAAATTTGCTAATGATGATTCTATAACAGTAGATTGTAGTACAACTACGACAGTATTCCAAAAAGGATCACCAGCTGTAAAAGGTGGTAGCCAATCAGGAACAACTCTTTTAATAGATGGCATTACTACTGCTCCAGCTATACAAGAAACATTTACCATTGCTGGGAATGCCACAGAATATACTATACAAGCTGTAACTAATACTGCTACAAATGAATACAATTTACAATTAGATAAAACTTTAGCTGCTACTCCTTCAGATAATGCTGTAATTACTATTGTAAAAGGTTTTATACATACTGTTAATAGTATTTATGAACAAAATAATATAATTGAAGCTGTTTTTGGCAATGGTGCTTTAGGATCATATACTGTTGGAGCTTCTAATAGAATTACTTTAGATAATGCTCCACAACCTACAGGCGTTAGAGTAGGATATAATTTTACGCCTATATTAGAAACAATGCCTATAGACAAAGAAATTGATACTGGACCATTGACAGGACAGCCAAGAAGGATTAATAAAGCTATAATAGATATTTCAGGGGGATTAGATGTAACAATGAAAGCTGCTGACTTAACATCCAAAGAGTTAATTATACAACAAGCAGATTTTAATATTGGTACAGATTTATCATCAGTAGGTGGTAAAAAAGAATTTACCTTTCTGGGATATAGTAAATCACCAACAATAACAATATCGCAAGATAGTCCTCTACCTCTAAAGGTATTAGGATTAGCAATGGAGATACAATTTGCATGACCGCTAATGCTGCAACATTAATGTTAATATCATCTGGAGTAGCAGCTGTAGGAACATTATCATCTATGAGATCGCAACAAGCTGCACTCAATAGAGAAAATTATAGATTAGAAACAGAATCAAAGATGGCTGAACTAGCAGCTATTCAAGAAGAAAATGCTAGAAATATATATGCTCAAAAAGAAATAGCTAATAATTTAGCTTATCAATCTATAGCTGGGTATGCAGATGATAGTATGTCTTTTCTAAATATGAACAAACAAGTTATATCTAATAGAAATAAAGATATATCAGATATTAGATTAATGGGTAAATCTGTTGATTTAAAATATAGACAAATGGCATTTGAGAACCAAGCTAAAATGGATGCAGTTACTTTTGGTGGCTATACTTCTGCTATAGCTGGGTTAGTCAATGGATATGGAAATTATAAATATTATAGCTAATGGCACTTACATCAGGCGAAAAACAAAATAAAGCAACAGTTAGTTCTATACAAAGTAGAATGGGTGTTGTTGATGCCTATGGCGAAGATGCTATAGGTTTAGCAGCAAAAAATGCTTCTGCTGTTATAGATGTATTTGCAGAAAGAGAAGCTAACAAAGAAGAAGTAGCATACAAAACTGATTTAAAATTAAAATCAAGACAAACTTTATTAGAACTTTCTAGAACACATTATGATGATCCAGATGGTTTTACTAAAGCAACTAATAGCTACATTAATACTTTAGTAGAAAAAGCTCCTAATAGATTTAAAGATTATGCTAAATCATTTACTGGCAATATAGCTTTTGAATATGGAGATAAAATATTTCAAGAAGCTAAAGCACAGAAAGATGTTTTAGTATTAGATAGTTTTAATACTAATCATAGTGATTTTATTTCACAAAGAAATACATCAATAATGAATTTAAGCCCTGATGAAATGCAATCATACTGGACTGAAAATTTATTACCTGAAATTTCAGATACTATGGTTGATTATGAAAAATTATATAATTCTTATCCAGCTGCTATACAACAGCAATTAGCACAATCATATGGTACTCCTGATAGTGTAGATGCAAATGGTAATGTAATACAAGGAACATTTAACAAAACTCTTTTAATGGGATTTGAAACACAAAGATTAATTAGTTTAGCTAAACAAGATTTAGATGCAGCACAATTGGCAGACAGTTTGTTTATACAAAGTGCTGGTGGTATACCAGAAAATTATATAACAGAAGTATCTAAAATTAATGCTGAATTACAAAAATGGGGTATGAACTATTTAGATAATCCCTTACATGATACAGATGATGCTAGTGTATATAAAGATACTAATAGAGAAGAAAGAGCAGTTATATCTACTGCTGTTAATGAGTATATACAATCATGGAATAGTGCTAATGAAAAAAATGTAAAAAAACAACAAATAATATTAGATCAAAATAAAGAAGATGTTGTAAAGAATACTATTGCTGGAATGAGAGATGGTGAAATTTATGATGAAAAACAATTAAGAGTTTTAGCTACTAAAAATGGTTTAACAGAAGACCAATTAGGTAGATTAATGAAAGAAAATTACAAAATGGAAGCTATAAAAGATGTTAGTAGTCAAATTAGTATTTTTGAAGATGGTAAAGTTTTAAGTAAAATGAATCAATTTGATGTTAATAATTTAATTAATAATAGAACAAAAACTTTAAAAAATCTTGGAGTAGATATTGATGAAGAAACATTAAAAGATGAAGCTATGATGCAACAAATGTATGAATTAATTAATATTGAGTTTCCAGACATGACTAGATTAATGTTTAATAATATGGATTTATCTACAGTAAGTGAAAGTGGAGCTGCACAAAACAATTTATTTTTAACTTCTCTTTTAGAATTATCAAAAACATATGGAGCAGTACCAGATAAATTAGAAAGTTATTTTAGTAGTGCTGGAACTTTTAATTATGAAGTACAAGCAGATAGAACAGAACTTAGAAATATGGCTGAATTTGCAAATAATTTAAATTTAACTAAAGGACAACCACTTGCTTTTAGTGATAGTGAAGCAAATAAAACTTTTGCTAATCTTGTTGAATTGCATAAAGAGTTTCAAAAAGTAGGTAGATTAGATTTAAAATTAGCTAATAGAACTGAAAAAGAAATTAATGATATTTTAGGAGTAAATACTATTGGTCAATACGAAGCATTAATTGTAGAAAAATGGGTTAGTCAAGTATACCCACAACAAACAGTTTTAGATGAAAAGATTGAACATATGAATAATGTTATTGAAGATAATAATTTAAAATTTGATAAAATGATGGAAGATTTTTTTGAAGATGAACAAGAAGATGGTCCGTGGTGGGGTTTTGGATTTTCCGATACAGATTTATTAACAGGCAATAATGAATTTAATATTATGGGTAGAGATAATCAATTAGAACCTTCTTTTCAATTAGTTATGCAAGAAGCAGAAGAAATGATTAAAGTAAGTGTAGCTAGTATGTTTAGTAATGATAATTATAATATTAATATGACACCAGATTCTTTAAAAAAAGCATATAAAAAACAATTACCCTATATTCTAAATACTATTAGAAGTATGGGATATGGATATGATGAAAATTAATGGCTACAGAATTAGTTAAATATCCTATGTATAATACCTATACTAAAAAAGGTATGAGTGTTGATGAAATTAAAACAGACGCTACTATGACTATTATAAATAGAGGTTTAAATTTAAGTGATGGAGAAAGAGCAGCATTAGGTCTTAGCTCTGATTTTTTTACAGCTGAAAATATTTTAGGAATGATGGATAATAAAAGAATTAGATTTGATTATGATCCAGCTAGTATAGGAGATCCAACCTATAGAATATCAATAGATACAGATGGTGATGGTATTTTTATGGCATTAAATAATCCTAATGATCCTGATGCATCTTTTAAACCAGAAGCTAACAGAGAACTAAATTCATCATTAACATTAAGTGGTGTAAGAGCTGAGTTTCAAAATGAAGCATGGCAAAATTGGAGTTCACAAAATATTGCAGCACAAACATTTTTTAAAACATATGGTTTTGCTGATGTAGAAGAACAACCATTAGTTATGCAAACTTTAAAAGGAATGTTTAATCTTGTTTATAATGGTTATAACAAAGGAAAAAATGGAATAGAAGATTTAGGTAGAATGTTTAATGATATTGAATGGCTACCTGATGTTAGTATTGATATGAATACTGTAGAAAGACAATTACAAGAAAATCAAATTGCTTTTCTAACATATCAAGAACAAAAACAAGCTGGAGTATTTGATGATAATCTAGCTTCACAATTTGAAGGTAAGGAGCAAACAGGTATGGGATATCAAAATACAGCAACTAATTTACTTATGGATTCTGTTACAAAACAAGAAGGTGGATTTTATGCACAAGCATATGATTCTGGTTTCACAGGAGATAGAAATAAAACATTTAATGTTGGAACAAGAGCTGGTGGTGGTGGTCCAGTAGAAATGGCTGCTCAAGATAGTAAAATACAAAAAGCAGAATATGATCTTATGAAATCAGATAATGGCGATCCTACTATTGGAACTGGATTATCTTTAAAAGATCCTACTGTTATTAAAGAATTAACAAACTTAGGTTATGATATTGAAAAATTAATGACTGGTGAAGAAACAATTACAAGAGAAGTTAATAACATTGTAATGATGAAAATGTTAGATGATAAATTACAAATGGTAAAAAATATTACTGGTATTGATGATTTAACTTCTAACAAAAATGCATATCTTGCAGTAGCATTAGTTAAATTAGCTTATAATAGTTCTACATGGATTGGACCAAGATTCCAAGAAGCATTAAAAAACTTTATAGAAACTGGAGATATGAAATATATTGGCAACTTTGGTAGTTATAAAGAAGGAACAGATGAGTTTTACTCAGGATCAACTGCTGCTCAAGTAAAACAATATGAACCAGCTTTATTAAATGAATTATGGAATGATGCAGAAGGTCAAGCTGCAATAGGATATGGTGGTTTCAGAACTATGATGAGAGATGTATCTGGGTTTATATCTGCATGGTCGCAAGGACAAATGACATATTTCCCAGATTTACAAAAAGTAACATCTCCACAAATTAGTAAAAAAAGTAAGTCTGTATTAGATTAATATGGGTGATGTATCTACTATAGGAGATATAGGTGCTAGAAAACCTATTATTAATGGTAGACCAGATCCAACAGAACCATTAAATTATTTTCAAGATGTAAGAGATGTAGGTGCTGGTTGGGCAGATGAAAATATATTTGGTCTTGGTTTTAAATTTATAGTTGATGCTAGTGTAGCTAAAGACGATACAGAATTTGTAGAAGATCCTAATTATAATATATTTAATGATTTCCAAATTAAAGGATTTGAACCTTATGTTGGCAATTTTTTACATAGTAAAAGTGCAAAACAAACTAAAAGATTAATTACAGATTTTGTAGAAGATTCTCAAAAAGCAAATGGATCTCCATCTTACATTGTAGGTAGAGTATTAGGTGGTTTAACAGATCCTTCTAGTTTATTTATGTTTACTAAAGGTGGTAGTTTTTTATTTACTGGTAGTAGATTATTAAGATCAGGAAAAGTAGGTGGTTTAATAACTACTGAAGAATTTACAAAACAAGGACTAAGCGATACAAGAACATGGGAAGAAACTGCTATTATATCTGCTAGTGGTTTTTTATTACCAGCTATATTTCCAGCTATTAATAATAAATTAGCTGGTAAACAGTTTGATGATACAGCAAATAAACTAGATAACATGGACACACATTATTCTAATAGTCAATATGTTGGTGGTGGTTTATATAAAGATGGATCTGTTGGTGCTGGTGCTACAGGACCAATTAGAACAGAAGCAGAATGGATTGCAGCCAATCAAATAAAACCTACTGGTATGGGTATACTTGGAGAAAAGTCTGGATTTACACCAATATTTAGAGTGTTAAATAAAGGTGGTTTAGATGAGCAAGATTTTATTACTACTGTATTAGAAAGTCCTTTACTAACTAAAGGTAATTTTGAAGGAGTAGTTTCTGGTGCAACTATTGAAAGAAAAATAAAATCAAGACATTACATGATTAAAATAAGTGATGATGCAGTTATGTCTGAATACAATACTTATTTAAAAAGACTTGGCAAAAATGAACAAAATATTTTTGAGAAAACTATTAATACTAAAATAGGTACAGGAATGAATAAAACTGGTGTAATGACACCAAGAGAATTTTCTTCTGCTGTAACTAGAGCTAGATTAGATCCTAACTTAGCAGTAGAACCAGAAGTTAGAGCTGCTGCAAAACATACTGAAGATTTATTTTATGGTCCATTGGGTAAAGAATATGCTGAATCAGAAATTTCTATTTCATGGCATACATGGCATTTAAGTCAAATAGAAAAATATATATCTTTTATGGATGGTAGTATTAAAGGAAGAAAAGCAGTAACTAATCCTAAAAAATTAGAACAGCTTAATAAACTAATTACAACAAAAAGAAAAATAGAAAATAAATTAGAATTGTTAAAGAAAGGTAAAATTTTAAGAAAAAATTATATTAATCCTTTATATAAAAGAGATGCTATTGATGCTAATCCTGAATTATTTAAAAGAATAATGCAAGAAGAATTAGAAAAACAAGGATTATCTAAGGTTATTATTGACGACATAATAGAATCTTTTATGCAATATCAACCAACTTTGCGTTTAAAAAGCATTGATGAACAATTATCA
>Ga0208666_1000250_pt1 | contig 27280 bp, 28 predicted proteins | sample 5B_taG_FD_184078 | JGI IMG/M metagenome (GOLD analysis project Ga0208666, IMG submission 184078) | Marine viral communities from the Subarctic Pacific Ocean - 5B_ETSP_OMZ_AT15132_CsCl metaG (SPAdes) (version 2) | ecosystem: Environmental > Aquatic > Marine > Oceanic | place: Pacific Ocean...
TTAGGGGCTTTGCGAAAACTCCAAGAGACGTAGTCATATGTGCTATCGTTCATATCATTACTAGCATCGTTGTTAAGAGCAAATCCTGTTGAGCTAGTAGTAAAAACATTAGACCCATTAAAAGTTTGTATGCCGCTAGTAAGATTAGTGCGTAGCTTTTTGCCACCTGTTGCACCACTTTCGCTGTCAAATAAAGAATGATTAGATGAAGTTGACCTATTTTTAATCCAAACCAAACCACCCTCGCCACTAAGGTCAATGTTGTTGGTGATCGTTTGTGTAGAGTTATTTCCCTTATACAAAAACGTGCTGAACACATCGTCTACATCAAGACCTGCACCACCTGCACCTGCAGTAGCTCTTTGCATCATTCTTGCAATGTTACTCATTCGTTATTATCCTGCTGCGTCAATTGCTAGAGCACCGTACCAGTTAGTGCCACCGTCTACTGTAATAAATACAAGCACGTCAGTCTCACCTGATGCAGGAGCATCTGGGGCTGTACCACCTGCAAAGTCTACAGTGTTTGGATATGTTATACTGTGTGATCCACCCGATGTAAGTTTAAGTGTAAAGCCGTAAGCTGTACCTGAAGCAGGTGGGTTACTAAATGTAAAGGTAGTATTACCTGATGTAGTTAAAGCAAATACGTTTCCGTTATTACAGTTTACTGTAGGTGATGTTCCTGATAGGGATACATATGTTTCAGCATAAGACTGTGCACGAGTCTTACCAGTACTGTCTGTAACAACTCTAGGATTACCATCCCCATCCGACAGCACGATGTTGTTGCTTGAGGTGCGGATGTCTAGGCCATTTTCGTTGCCGTCATAGCTACCTACGATTACGTTCTTAGAGCCTGATGTCATTGCACCACCTGCATTATGGCCTAATCCTGTATTATGAGTTCCTGTTACATCGCTAAGAGTACCGTAACCAAATGCTGTATTATTATTTCCACAGTTACCATTACCCAAAGCTGACCTGCCAACAGCGGTACACTGAGTTGCATCATCAATACCATCACCTGTTAATGCACCGATAAAAGTGTTATCTGTTCCTGTTGTGACTGATAGTCCTGCATTGTAGCCTACTGCCACATTATAATTATCTACATCAGCATTTTGTGCATTTAAAGCACTGTAGCCAATTGCTACATTTTTACGGCCTGTATCTTCTGTACTTAAAGCAGCATGACCCATAACTACATTTTCACTACCTGTGGTCAAAGCATCACCTGCAAGCGCCCCCACGAGGTTGTTAAGTGTGCCTGTTGTGATTGCTTTACCTGCTGAGTGTCCCACTGCAACATTAAAAGTATTACCTGCTGAAGAAGGATTTTGGTTCAATAATGCATCAGTACCAACTGCTGTAGCTTTGTCACCATTTGTATTTGTTGAAAGAGAACTATGACCAATAGCAACGTTCTGAGCCCCTATAGTTGTAGCACCTGCTGCATCTTTACCCACTGCAACATTTTTGTTAGCACCAGTCATAGCATCACCTGCTGCTGCACCGATAAGGGTATTCTCTGTGCCTGTAGTCATTCTTCTACCTGCAATGTGACCAACGGCTGTATTGTTACCAGTTGCCCCTGCATTTAAATCTTCTAATGCTTGATGACCTACTGCTGTATTTTGACCATGACCATCTTCGGCTCTTAATGCTTGAAAACCTACTGCTACATTCTCGGCCCCTGTTATGACATTCAGTCCTGCTTCTGCACCAAAAAAGGTGTTACTTGTACCTGTTGTGACGGAATTACCTGCGGTATAACCAACGGCTGTATTGTTACTATCGGTGGCGGTGGTGAAGTTTTGTGCTCCTAAAGCACCTCTACCTACGGCTGTACTCCTAGAACCTAAAGTATCTGACCCTAAAGCATTACGTCCTACAGCTACATTATTATCCGCATCAGTTAGAGCATCTCCTGCACCACCACCAATTAAGGTGTTATCTATGCCTGTTGTGACTGCTGTTCCTGCATTATGGCCTATAGCTATGTTATAATCACCACCAGATTGCAGACTGTCTAACGCAGTATCACCCAACGCCACGTTGCCTGTACCAGTAGGATAATTACCGTCTAGCTTTATTGTGCCGCCATCAACAGCTAAAGTATTAATAGTGGCTGTACCTGTAAGTGTTGCATTTCTAACACTTGCTATATCTTTGTTTGCATCTACGACTAGAGCCTTAGATGCTGTAACAGTACCTGCTGTAACACCGTCCAATACATCAAGCTCAGTGTCTGAGACACCTGTTGAAATATAGTCAGCTAAATCTCTTGCTCTAGTCATTAGTTAAAGTCCTTTCAAGTTAAACTGCTATGCAGCCTCTTTTTCCTCTTCTGCTAGTTTAGCAGTTAGCATATTTACAAACGCATCTCTGCCCACACGTAACTGATCCATATTGAACTGTGCTGTGTTGAGCTTTCTTTCTAAGTCAGCAATATGGTTGACCATTGTTTGCTGTTCTGGAGCCATATCCTCAATGATATACTCTTTGTCGTTTATAGTGATTGGGGTCTTTTTATCTTTTCCCATTGTACCATTCTCCTTTGTGTTATGGTTTTGTAGGCCAGTCATCTTCTTCTAGGTTAGGCCAGTTTTTGTGATCAGGTAGATCACGTAATGCTTGTCTGTATGTCTTCATACTATCTGACATAGTTACATCAGACAAGGCATAAAAGTCTGTATCTGCAAGTTTGGTGTCTCTAGTTGATCTGTTTGATGCAGCAACATTAGTGTCTAGTGTAGATTGATAAGCTGCTTCATGTTCTGCTTTAGTAGTCTTCTTACCATCTTCGTCAGTTGTATCAGCAAACATGTCTTTAGCTACGTACTTCTCAACCCAGTTGCCTTTGCTGTCTTGCTCTACACCATCACGCACACTTGTTTGATATGCAGTGGTTGTAGCAGCAGGAGATGCCAGTACTGGATCAATATTCATTGCGTCACAGACGTTGCTTGTCCAGACCCTTGGCAGAGACATATTAGGAAATGCTGCTCTCCATTGGCCTTGTGTTTTAACTTCACCTGTTTTTCTTTCACGATATTCTGACATTAGTTGATTCTCCTTTCGTCAGTTGATTTGTTATGCGATTGCGTAGAAGATAAAGTCATCACCGCTACCATTAAACGGACTATCTCCAGGCAGATTAAATCCAGATGAATGTGGAGCAATATAGTCTGCGCTGTTATCTGACTCTGTAAACTGTGCGTCAGTGCTATTTAATTTAAGTATTTTATCAGTTTGACCAGAGCTTATTCCTCTAACGCTATCTGCAATATACCAACTGTCTGTTCCGTCATAACGTTTAACAAGGACAAACCTACTTCCTGATGAAAAACCACAATCTATATTTTGACTAGAGGCTGTTCCAGTATAGCTTCCCACCTTGGATACACCTGCTACGGTAGCGAAAAGGTAGGCTATATGAGCTAAATTATTCTCATTAGTATCGTTTGACGTGCCAAGTGTAAACACACTAGCTGTAGGCGTTGTGCTGTTCCATGCAGATGTAAGAGTAGCTGACGCAGCTGTTGCATTTAGTTTTAAAGCTTTAGTATTTCCTAGCGCAGAATGATACACTCTCCAATCGCTAGTATAAGGCCGCTGCTTTACCCACATCATCTCTGGTACTGCACCAAGGTTATGGCTTACAGTATGCCCTGCTGTTCCGTTTCCTTTGTAAGTAACCACATCAAAATAACCAGGTGCTCTTCTCCACATCCATGAAATATCATTAGTATCTGCGTTACTTGCTTCTCTGTACCCATTATTGTAATCAAAAATAAATTGACTTGATGAGCTTTCAGCATCATTCCCATCTGTTTTCAAAAATCTACCCGAAATAAGTCTTGCAGAATTAAACCACTGATGTACTGCATCTGTTCTTTTTCTTATAGCCATATCCACAACAAAGTTACTAGTATGTGCAGGATCTGTTGTAGAACCACCTGACCCTTTATCATCAATAGCAAAAACCTTAGTCGCATCAGTAGGTGCAGCTAGTGGGCCTCTGCGAATTGCCATGTAAATGAAAGTAGCATTAGAAGCATTTATTCTTGAGTTAGCATTTATGACGTTAAATCCATTAGCATCAAAATCAATATCGTTGTTTGCAGTCTCTGTATCACTAGTGTTTGGCTCCAGAAGATTTGTTGTCCCACCTGTCGCCACACCACGCATAGCATCAAAGATTTTCCAATCGCCAGTATCGGTGGTTGCCCTTTTAATCATAACCCACTGAGGTTCAAATCCAAGATTAATACTGAGGCCATTTCCAGAACCATTTCCAGTATAACTCCCACACTTAATAACATCTTGATTACCATCAAGGCCGAACCCACCGTCATTATTGTTGTGTGCGAATAGATAGGCTATGTAGGTTTGACCTTCTTCGTTTGTTTGGTTATATGCAATAGTAAAATAACTGTCATTTACAATTCTTACTGTGTTTGCATCAAGCCCGTTTTTTGCACTTGTATCATCTAAATATAAAACATCTCCTGTTGACATACTTCTATGAGCAACTTGCCAACGGTCACCATTTTGTGATACTTTTTTAACTATGATCATGCCTGGAGTGCTGCCCAAATTGTGAGAGATTTGCTTTGAGTGATTTGTTGTGCCGTCTCCATCTGACCAAGTTACAATATCAAAAAACTTAGGGGTTTTGCGAAATGTCCAAGAGGTGTAGTCTTCGGATGAAGAGTTTATTGACCAACCATTATCTGCTTCCAAAGTAAAACCTGTAGAGGTAAAATCGTTAAAACCACCATCTATAGTGTAATTTCCACCAGTAGCATCTGAACGTATCATCTTTGTGTTACCTCTTATGGTATCAATCAGCCGATGCCCTTCGTTGCCTGTTCTTTCTTTAATCCAAACCAGACCACCTTCGCCACTAAGATCAATGTTGTTGGTAATTGTTTGTGTAGAATTATTTCCACTCCATAGAAACGTGCTGAACACTTCATCCACATCAAGACCTGCACCTGCTGCAGCACCACTACCTAAAATTTGCATCATAATGCCTGACATTAACTTACATTCCCTGATAACACGCAGACAGTTCCGCTTATAAATAGTATCGTACAGACCCCTCTAGTTGCAAGCGTCACACTGTTTACGTCTCCGTCTGTTCCTGCAATATACGCAGTTGAAATAGATAGAGTAATAGTACGATCACCAGATGTATTGTTGAATATAGAAACCGCATCTCCTGCTGAAAAGGTACTGTTTGGAACGGTTATTGATCCACCCGATCCAATGCCTATGAAGTTTCCTACGTCACCAGTGGTCAACGTATAGCTAGATGTTTTGTCAGAACCAGACTTAGGAATAGCTCTTACATTACCGTCACCATCAGTTATTGTGCCTCCAAAGTAACCATCTTTCCATCTTGCAATAGGATCACCAAAGTCATCTGTGTTATCTGATCCTGCTCCTGTCGTTGTGCAAGGAACTACACGATTTGTATTAAAATCAAACCTTAAACCAGTGTTTGCTGATGCAATAAATACATCGTTTAATTCAATGCCAATACGCCCACGCAGTGTTGAGCCTTCGTATAAATGAATCATGTCACCTTCATCAGTAATTCTACTGACTGATAATGGCGTTGTATTTGCAGCATTAATCTCGACTCGACCTGTGCTTTCTATAGAAGTTCCTGCTGTTCCTACAGTGCTTGTGGTTTTTCCAACAATGAAATTACCGCTGCTGTCTATTCGCATACGTTCTGTAACGGTTGCTGTTGCCCCTGCTGTACCGCTTGGTGCGTTGGAAAATATTAATTGAGCACCACCAACACTTAAAATACCTGCTGTTGTGCTGCCCTCTCCATATTTATAATTTGATCCATCATAAAACAGATTTGAACGCATATCAAAAGTTGGGTTGTCAGTCCTACCTGCAAGACCACTACCTTTGTAAGCAACATCAAGTCCTTTATATGTGCCACCAAAGCCTGATATATCAGAGGTTGCAAGACCAACATTACCGCTGCTGTTGATGCGCATACGTTCTGTTAAAGAAGAACTGCCATCTGCTTTAGTAAGTATTGTTACATTAGCACCTCTTTGCCCTGAAGTACTACCATCAGCAGCACTTCTAATTGATGCCATAACTTTATGCCCTGAACTTTGGTAATGACCAACAAAGTTAATATCACCAATGCCACCAGTATCAGCATTTTGATTATCGCCTATTTCAATAAAGCCACGTCTATTGCCAGAAGTTTCAATTACTGATAAGCCTACATAAGATGTGCCATTGCCAGAAACATCTGGACTAGACGTCCCAATCCCAACATTACCACTACTGTCTATGCGTAGTCGCTCAGACCCATTTGTTTCTATAGTAACGGTATCAACAGCAGGGAAACGTATCGCTGTGTTTGTGTCACCACTGTGAACAATCTTATCGGCAATCGTTACATCACCAGTAAACGTAGCAGTTGTACCTGTTAGTCCACCAGTAAGTGTACCACCTGATAGAGGTAGTTTAGCATTTACATCAACTTCACCACCCATACCACTATGGTTTGTACAATAGTAATATAAAGTATTTGGAGCATCTTGTTCTAGTTTAACTTCTGTGTAAGCTCCTGCAGAACCTGGAGTACCTACTGCTGTTACACCTGTAGTAAATGCACTACCACCACCATGTGTACCATTTGAAGTTGTACTTAATCGTAGTGGATGTCCTGAGTTGCTGCTATCTGACTGATCAAACCTATATGTTATTGAGGGTCTAAGTTGAGCTAGTTGCTGTACTGTTCCATCAAGAGCATACTTGTTACCACCAGAGTTTACAACAGTAACTGCAATTGTTGCATAAGGTTGTTTAGCAGCTAAAAGATCATCAGTTTCTGTTTTAGTATAGTGAGTGGCTAGTGTAAATGTACCGTAGGCTACAATGTCTACTATATCATTTACTGCAGCACCAGAAGCTAATACAACTGAAGTACCGTTTGTAGCAGTAAAGTCTGTACCTGCTAGTAGTTTTACACCATTAAGATAAACATCTACAAAACCAGAATCGTATGTAGCTGCAAAAGAAGTTTGACCTGCAGTAGCTGTATAAGTGTTACGACTTGAAGTTCCGTTTACAGATGAACCTGCTGCAGTAAAACCAGAACCACCATAAACCTGCATAGAGTTTGTAGTAGTATTAAAATAGAGAGTTCCTACCTGAAGAGCATCACCGTCATTGTCTGTACTAGGGGCAGATGACTTAGCACCAAGGTATCTGTCATCAAACGAATCAAAACTGGCTGCTGCAGAGGTTGCACTAGAAGCTGCTCCTGTTGCACTACTTGCTGCTGCAGTGGCACTTGAAGCAGCGGCTGTAGCACTAGAAGCGGCTGCTGTAGCTGACGTTGCTGCTGCAGTACCTGATCCCAGAATACTATCAACATATGTCTTGGTTGTCAAATCTGCACTTGCACTAGGTGTATAACTAGCAGTAATTTTGTTACTACCTGCTGCTACTGCACCTGTTAGAGTACCACCTGCTAACGGTAAAAATGTATCTGTAGTGTATTTTTTAGTTGCTGCATCTTGATCTGCTGTAGGATCACCTAGTCCTGTAATCTTAGATGTACCCATAGCGATAGCACCAGACATTGTACCACCTGCAAGCGGTAGCTTGGTAGCTATACTATTTGTAATAGTTGTAGAGAAGTTTGGATCATCATTCAGGGCTGCAGCTAGTTCGTTTAATGTGTCTAGTGTACCTGGAGCAGAGTCAACAAGTGCAGCTACTTCTGTGTCAACATAATTTTTAGTCGCAGCATCCTGTGCATTACTGGGATCAGTAACGTTAGCAATTGTTGTACCTGTAACGTCTAGAGTTCCGTTGACTGTTACGTTAGCAAATGTAGATGTACCAGAATTAGCTGTTACGTTACCTGTAACATTACCAGTGATATTACCTGTGATGTCACCGTCTATATCCCCTGTAATATTACCTGTCAAATCCCCAACAAAGCCTGAGCTTGCTGTAATAGTTGTACCTGTTATAGCAGCAGCACTTGACGCACCGATAATAGCACCGTCAATAGCGCCACCATTAATATCAACAGTAGCTAATGTAGCTTGCCCAGTTGTCGATATAGTTGTAAAGCTACCTGCTGCAGCACTAGAAGCACCAATAATTGTACCATCTATATTACCGCCATTTATATCTGCAGTAGTTACAGTTGTTGTTCCAGAAGCTGTTAAGTCTGTAAATGTACCTGCACCTGCAGAAGATGCACCTATGGTAACACCATCAATTGCACCACCGTTAATATCAACAGTAGCGTGAGTAGATGTCCCTGAAGTAGTAAGGTCTGTAAATGTACCTGCAGCAGCCGTTGTGTTACCAATGGTAGTATTATCCATAGTACCAGAGTTAATGTCTGCAGATGTTATAGTAGCTACACCTGTAAAGCTAGAAGTACCTGTCACTGCTAGAGTGCTTGCAAGGGTAACTGCTCCTGATGCACCTATTGTAGTAAAGCTACCTGCTGCTGCAGAAGATCCACCTATTGATGCTCCATCTATTGATCCCCCATCTATGTCTACAGAGTCAAAATAACCAATACCATCAATGTACAAATCTTTAAACTTAAGTGCTGATGTACCAAGATCAATATCATCATCAGTTACAGGAATTATAGCACCATCTTGAATACGTATCTGCTCTACTGCTGCTCCACCCACTTCACTAAAGAAGCCTATACGGTTGTTACTAGTATCTATAACAACTTTGTTTAGTGCATCACTGTCAGCTATCAGAGGTACGTAACCACCTTCAGTAGAACTACCGTCATGCTTGTGTCCAGTAGCTAAAGCAAAAGCATCTCGTAGAGCATTGTACTCTGCGTTTACTGGTGCAGCTTTAATAATCGCATTAGCGATAATATCGGCTGCTGATTGTCTTGAATAACCTGCCATTTTATAACCTATCTCCTACCCCAAATGTAATCACTAAACCTTGTATACTATGTGATGCACTTGTGTCATTAGTTACGAATTTTAAAGATGCGGATTTACCTGATCCTGAAATATTAGTTCTCTGAACTGGGGATGGATTCCCATCAAATATTGCAGTGCTGTTATATGTTGCTTCGTTAAAGAAAGCTGCTGCTCCTATTGTAGATAAATTAAAGTTAGTAGGATTTAAAGTATCTACGTCCTCATAGTCGTATACTGCTGACATCACTATTGAGTTGTCTCCTTCAGAACGTAAGTATGTAGCTACAGTGTAAAATACTTTACGTTGTTCTGGGTCTTGCATATGGAAGAAAGGAGTTTGAAATATACTAAATATTGGATCTCCACCAAAACTATTACCTTGTTCTTGTTGTTGTACTTTACCTGTTGAAGTACCGTGTATAACAATTTCGTTTTGTCCTATGTAACCGCTGTCTGCACAAGTAGCTGTAATACCTAACATCTGACTGTATTCAAACTGCAGACCGTTAGGTGTTTGTCTAAAACCGCCTATAATACCTTGAGAATCTGCTCCTGCAAAGAAATATCTAAACTGTGTTTTCTGTCTAATTACTACTGCATTTAAACCCTCAAGGTCAATATCAAAAATAATGTCTGTAAAAATAGACTGAATGTCTTTTGATATTGTTTCGAGATTAACATCTCCTATCTTATCTGTACCAGAAATAGGACGTAGACCATCTTGTGATAAGAATAATAAGTCACCACCAATTTCTATAACACTATCTGTAGCTAAACACCCAAGGTCATCTGTAACAGTCTGTAGTGTAAAGTTAGCTAATGCAGTACCACCTAATTTTTTAATGTTAGTTGCACCAAATATAAACAGTTCGTTTCTAAATGATTTGATAGCAACTATAGGAAAACCTACATTTATTACTCCTGCACCATCATTAGCAGCAAAATTTGTTTCTGCTAGTGGAGCACTAAAAAAGAGTTTAGTTGGGTGTGCAGGATCACCTGCTAAGAATAAATGATTTTGAAATATTGCAGAAAACTTTGGGTCAGTAGGAGCATCATTATGTGTAATCTGTGTGTAAGTTGTTCCATCATAAGTAGCTGCAGGATTTATACCATCTGTTAAAACTACCTTTGGTGTAGCAAAGTTAAGTCTAGAGAATCTAACTTTGGTTACTCCTACCATTGTAGGTGAACCTGCAGTCGTTACAGCATCCCAAGCTGAACTAGAGTTATTCCATTTATGTAAGTAGTTGTTACCTGATGATGGTTTTCTACAAGCTAGTATGCCATCGTTTATACCGTCTGCTACACAAACACCAAGGACACTTCCTGTTCCTGTAACTGTGCCGTAGTTATTAGCAAACCCACTTATCTTTCTGTAACCACCAGTAACAGCAGGTTCGTAGTTAATAAGCGCAGTAGCAGACCCAGGCTGTGTCTCACCCTGAGATAACACATCCCTACTAGTATTTAGTCCTCCCTGACAGAAAACTTTAAACGAGGCTAGATTATCTGGCATTAAAATACTCTACCTAGTACTTGATTAGAAGAGTTGATCCTATCAACAACTGTTGATCTCACTCTTAGCTGTTCATCTACAAGAACTCTTCTCATAGCTTTAATACCGTCTTCAAAGTTTTGTTGGTGCATTGCAGCACTCTGCTCATTAGACCTAAACCTCATCATGTACATCATAGCGCCATCAATAACTACGTGATTAAACCTATCTGGTATAACAGACGTATCATTGAAGGCTGATAAATCAGAAGGAAACTTCCAATAAACATATTCTATTTCGTAGGAGTTATCAGGTATTGGTGTCAATCCAAACTTTTCTTCATTAGTCTGATATATTAGAGTTGGTGAAGATATGCCTGTTGCATCTCCTGTATCATCAAAGTGTCTGTACTTTTGAATGTACTCATCATACGTAATTGAAGGTAAGTGCATTGGTGTATTATCAACAGACGTTAACTTCTTAATATAAAAAGTTTCCCAGTCTGCACTAGAATAATCATCAGGAAAAGAATACTGCCTTGTTCCTGCTGATAGTGTTTGTGTATTAGTTGTTTTTAAGAATGGAAACTCTTGTCCTGTTTGTATTATATTTCTAATGGAGTTATTAATAGCATCTTTAGCTAAAGCCTGAACGTTACGTACAGTTGTAAAACCATCACCTGCAGTGTCTAGTGTGACTTCGTTTAAACGTGTTAGCAGTTGATTTGTTAAGACTACATAAGTTGCCATGAAAAAATCCCTTAGATAAACTTAAAGGGGGCAAGTTTCCCTGCCCCCTTAAATTAGTTATGCAAGTGTATCACGATCTACTTCTTGAGCAGTACCGTCATTACCCCGATCTGTACAGTCCATCATAACTGCCCAGATGCGCAACTTACCTGTAGCAACTGCACCACCAGATAGTGTAGCAATTGTTAGGTCAATGTTGTCATCCGCAGTAGTCATCAATGGTTGATATGCTGCTGCATTTTGAGCAACAACTCCTGCTGCAGATGTTCCATCAAATGCATCTACAAAACAATCGGCATCAGCCCCTGTTCCTAGATCTAAAGTTAATGTAGAACCATCAGACTGAGTATCAACTTCGATACCTGCATTAATGATCATAGTTCCTTTTTTGACAGCAATCACTGGAATGACATCAGAAGCAGCTAGTGCGCTACCTTTGTCAGACAAAGCAGTTGCTAAATTCAAAACAGTTTGAACCATGTAGGGGCTTCTGCCTGGGGTAGCATTGGCTCCCCTTGCAGCTTGAAGTGTATTATCACCTAATGCCATAATTTATTTCTCCCTTACGCTGCGTTGTATTTAGCAGTTACGATTGCTTCTGGACGAAGAATCTTTCTGCCGTATAGATGCATACCACGAACAATGTCAGCAAAGCTGTCAGGATCACGGTAAGTTTCAGTCTTGCTGATCTGCTCCGCTGTTGCGACTGCAGAATCATGACCTGCAACAATAACACCAAAGTTAGTGTTTTGGTTTGCAGAGCCTGTAGTTCCTGAACCTGTACCTACTGAAGGAAGGTTTGAGGAAGTATAGAGTCTGAAGCCATGCATGTTGTTCAGTACTAGACCGTTACGTAGAGCACCTGATTCACCGTAATCAGCATTTAAGAATCGAGAATCCTCGTCTGCTAATATTTCCATGAATACTGGGTCAACTACGAGCCATCTACCTTGTGAGTCAACTTGTTGTTGATCCAACAAACGCTTCATGCGTGATATAATCATCGCAGGAGAAACAGTTGCTGTTGGTAGTGCTGTTGCACCTGGTAAACGTGCTGCTACAGGAATTGAATGATCTCCTGGAGAGCCAGTAATGTTACCAAATGAAGACTTGATAAGTTTCATTGAAGATAACAACTCGTCTGAACCTGCTGTTGATACAGCTTTTGAACCATTTGTCTGGTCATTAACTGTGTCAGCGTCAGTATGTAAAGCAGACTGTTTAAAACCTGATAGATAGCCAAGAACTTCTTGGTCATGCTGATCAGCTAAACGGTATGCTGCACGATCTGTTGCAAGTTGCATAAAGTTTACGTGTGAGTGCGCTTCCTCTATATCGTCAATCTTAAAAGCATAGTAGTTCGCTTTATCTACGACTAGAGAAAAGTCTTCATCATCAAGATCCTGTGCTGTGATGTTCGTACCTCTAGCATAGGACGACACAGAAATCTCAGGTTCCTTGATAATTTTCACCGTATCTCCTTGTGCGCTGATCTCTCCGAAATAATCAGAGTTGGTGATGTCACCGCACACAGTTGCCTTGCGAAAAGCAAGCTGTACTTTTTTGGAGTATATGATACTGGAAAAGTTACCGTTTGGTAAATTACCGTATCCTCCTGCTGTTGAAAAAGCCATGATTAAATCCTCCATGATATTTGGCTTTGAGAATAAAGCTTAAACACCTGAAAGAGGCTGTATGTTTTCTAGGGTGCAGAAAGCATTCGGTTGCGCAACAGAATACCACTGGGCCTATACTTAAACAGGTAGTTCTTTGTAGTTTAGACTTTAGAGAAAAGTATCTTTGAAGGTAGTCCTTACGGAGGCTTCAAGTCAGATACTGGTAGTTATATGCTTGACTTAATATATGTCAACCATTTATCTTGCAGAACCAGTTATATCATAAACAAACTTGCCATTACGCATCGCTTCGTTTATTTGATCCTGCTTTTCTTCAAACTCTTTAGATGACATTCTAGATACATCAGACTCTTTAATAGTGCCTTGTACACCTTTTTCATCAATAGAAGTTCGAGAACCTTTAGCAACAGTAGACGCTGCAGCCTTCTTAGACTGTTTCTTAGCTGATATAGTCATACCGTTGTCTATCTTATATAAATCAATTACACGTACAACTGATGCAGGATCATCCATATTTTCATAGAGTGCATCCTTAACCCATTTAGGTTGTGCATCAGCCCAATCATGGAACTGATCTGCTTGTCTTAATTCGTCAAAGTCTTCGTGAGACCTACGAATAATGTTTTCTGCTTTTACTCTTTGAGCTTCAGAGTGAGCGTCATCTAGTTCTTGTAACCGTGATTCAGCTTTGTTGAACATCTCCTGTGCTTTCTTAGCAGCAATAGTTTCAACAATACCTGCAACATCTGGATACTCACTTGCCCACTTTTCTATGTCTTCATCAGACTTAGGGGGAACAATACCCTCACGTTTACTTTTAGCTTCTAGAGCTTCAAATCTTTCGTTCCACTCTTTTTCCTTGTCTGACATATGCCTACGCAAATCGCCATAACGTTTCTTAAAAGATTTCTCTTCGGCACTTAAGCTACTATCGTCTTCCTGTGCTTCGGTTTCCTCTTTGGTTTCTTCTTGTTTGGAATCGTCTGTGGCTTGTACTTCGGTGTCATCAGTATCTTCGCCACTGGATTCACTTTCAGTAACTTCTTCACCACGAGCCTTTGCCTCTAGTTTAGCAATCTCAGCTTCTTCAGCTTCCATCTGTTTTTGTTTTTTAGTATGGTTGTACCCACGATCTACAAAACCTGCAGTCTTCGGTCTTTCCATTTCAGTTAGTTCAGGCATTTAAAGTTCTCCTTTATGTTGGGGCCAGGAACCATTCCTGGGTAGCCTTATAGTTATTGTTTACTTGTTGCCTTTTTTATTCATTAGTCCACCTTCAGCTCTACCTCCCTTGTAGCCTTTAGTGGCTTTACTTTTTCTTGTATCAAGTTTTTTCTTTTCTGCAGAAGTTATAGATTTTTTACCACTCTGAGATGAAAAGAATTTTTTATCTTTTTTCTTTCTTCTTTCTGCAGCAGCTTTTCTTGCAGCTTCTTGTCTATCACCTGGTTTTTCATAAATAGTTCCACGTCCACTACCTACAGGTTTTATTGCAGCTTCTCTATCACCTGGTTTTTCATAAATAGTTCCACGTCCACCTGATGGACCTGGAGCTGCATCACCACCAGTAGCAGGTTTTTTAAGTTTAGCTCTGTTTGCTATTTTTTGTTCGTCACTAAAGATAGGATCACCAGTCTTTTCATCTCTTGTATACTCAAGACGAAGACGATCAAGGGCTGCTCTAGCTTTTGCATCTCCATCTGCTACTTCTTTAAATACGTTATCTATGAAGTTTGTAAAACCTGAAGCGTTGTCAGTTATCTTTTTAATTTGAGCGTCAACAAAGTCTGTTTCCATACCCTGTGCTTGAAGAATAAATCTTGAAGCCCTTAGATCAGATAAAGAACCTAGAGAAGGAACAGTACTTGCTGCAGCACCTAACGCTCCTCCTACTGGACCTGCGATTCCGAAACCAACTTCAGTAATTTTTTTACCAGTACCAGGATCAAGCAAACCCTGCGTAGAATTTTCTACAAAAGTTTTAATAGAATCTGGGTTACTCCAGTCTACTTTTTCACCCCAGTTTTTAAAACCAAAACCAAAACCACCAGTTCCAGACTTGTTACCTACAGTAATGTTAGTACCACCACCTCCAGTTCTGGTAGGTGTAGTAGGTGTGATAGTCGTATCAGTAGGAGTTGTTGTTGTTTCTTCAGTTGTGGTAGTTGTAGTTTGTGCGCCAGTTAGGATAGTCCAACCTGCAGCTAACCACTTCTTCATCTGTTCTCTTGTCTTAGCTTCTGCCTCAACACCTTCTGGAGATCTCATCATCACTGGAGTAAAAGCATTTTGAGTAGCTTGGTTTATTGCTTGCTCTGTTGTCTGAGATGTTTGAGTAGTCGTTGAAGGGGATAAGAATGAGTAGTTAGGTTGGTTGTAAACAGTAGGTGTAATAGCTTGAGTCTGTAATTGATTTACAGGAGCAGAGCTACCACCTCCAGAATAACCCATTGTGTTGCCTACGGCTTTTGATGGCTCTTGGTTATATAGTTGCTGTTGTTGTAGATAAGGGTTCTGTACAGCACCACCCTGCTCCATACCCATCATAGCTTCTACTGCTTGCTGTTCTTCTGATGTAAGACTTTCGTTCTTAGGACCACCTGCAGGAACAGGCTCTCCACCTATACGTCCATTGGCTTCCATTTCAGCTAAACCCATCTTAGCTTGATCTCTTAGATCTTCAAAGAACTTGACACCGTAGTATCTGACAACATCAGCAGGAACAACATACTCACCCTCAGAGAGTTGTGCAGGAATATCATCTCGTACTTCCTCTGCGAGAGAGCCAGGTGGTACTTCGTTTCCTGATACTGGATCTACGTCCATACCATCATCTGCTATTCCACCCTCATCCATGAATGCCATCTTCATTTGATCGTCCATTACTGCACCGCCCTTGTTAAATGTTCTAATACTTTGATAGACTGGATGCTCTTTACCACGAACAGAAATGTTTCCAATCTGAGGACCAATCTCAATCTCACCAACTACAGTAGGTCTAAGTCTTGGTTCTGTTTTTGAGTTAGGATATTTTTTAAGATTAACACCTTTAGAAAAATCTGTTTCTATTGTGTAAAAATGTTTACCCCTGTTTTCTACAGAAATGAGAGTTGCAATATCTTCCATTCCTTCAGGTGCTTTAGTCCACTTCCAACCTGCTTTCTTTTTAAACAAGTTAGTTTTTATTTGTGTCTTTCCTTTACCTACAGATCCTACTTCTTCCACGTTGTCATTAGATACTTTAAAAGATGGTTTACCCTCTGGTGAAATACTAAGTTTAGCACTTGATACATTCCTGCCTGATAAAACTTCTCCTGTGGCAGGGTTTAAATAATCACCACCTTTAGGTCTTGATTCTTCTGGAAACATTCTTTCTGGTTTAGGAAAAACAGAAATCATTTCTTCATTAAGTTTTTTACTAGTAGCTAGGGCTTCTGGGTAACTAATCTTAGAAGATTTTTCTATAATATTCTGTGGAGAAAAAGGACTGTCTACTAACTCTGCCCCATTCTTATATCTGATTTCAGCTTTAATATTTGGAACACCTAACTCTTTTGCTAATGTTGCTCTAGTGTTTCCTTCTATTATGTAAGCTTCACCTTTATGGTTTACCTCTATCAGAATAGTTTTATTAGGATCAAAACCTTCTTTATCTACAGTTTTTTTAAGTCTGTCATATTGAGGTTCTCCTTTTTTTCTAACCTCACCTCTAGCTCCTTTTAAAGAAGAGATAACATCAGTATCTAAAAAAAGAGGTTTATCTTTACTAGTTCCTAAGAAAGCTGTAGTTGCTCCATCAAGAAGATTCTTTGATTTATTAGCTTCTTTTATTTTTCCAGAAAGCCAATCCTCTGAACCTCCAAAACCTTTAGTTACTGGATTGTCTTCTTTGTACCCAAAATCATCTAGTGTAAAACGTTGTTTCTTTCTGATAGCTCCTGCACCAAATGCTGACATTGCTGTAGGATTTATCTCGTACTGTTTTACTTTGTCAGCTAGAGCCTTGATACCTTTGGCTCCGTATTTACCTGCAACACCACCCATAAGAAGTAGACCACCTTCTATGGCAGCACTCTGACCTGCTTCTGTAAACTGGCTCTTTATATAATCGTAGTCACGTTCTTCTTCAGGCTTCATGTACTCCTGTGCAACATTTACTATGTTTACACCTGAGTCATAAAACGGTACGACAAAAGATGCAGCCTTAGATATATCTTCCTCTAAGTTTCCTGCTTCTCCTACAAACTTGTCAGCTTCCTGCTGTGCTCCTTCAGCAGTGTAACCAAACATCTCCATCTGCTCTGCTACACCACCCTCGTTATACTGACCTGTACCAAAGTGTCTACTAGGTGTGAACAGATATTCAATAAAACCTTTAAAAGAAGTTGAACTTTCTTTTTTCTCTTCTTTTTTGTCTTCTGGTAGATTAGGAAAAGTTTCTTCTGGAAAACCTTCTTCAATAGCACCCTTGTCAAACATAGTGTCTGATCTCCATTGTGCATACTCAGAAGCTTTTTCTTCACTAGAAAATACAGGTAATTTTTCACCTGTAATAAAGTCTTTACCTTGATTGTCTTTTAGTCTTTGTTTTACTTTTTCGTCACTAAGTCTATTACCACTTTCATCAATAGTAGGAGCAGTAATCCATCCAGTGCCAAAAGGTATTGTAGTACTTACCTCAGAATACCTAGTTCCTTTTTTACCAGTTATTTCACCAGTTTCATCAACCCAAACAGGTCTTCCACGTAATGTTTTTTCATTTGTTTTAGATCTAGGTCTAAGTTTAGGTTTAGTCTGGTTTAGGTCCATTCACTTCATCCCTGAGAAACTTTAGCCTACGTAAAGATTTTGCTTCACCCTGTAGTCTAAACAAGTCTTCTGCTTTTAAGGTTTGTTCCATTTGTACGTGTATGTGGTTTAGTCTTCGATCTAGTTCTTGATTCAGTGAATCCCAGATTTCGTGATTGTTTACTATTTGCTTTAGGCTCATGCTTGTCCTTCACCTGTGTTGGCTGAGAAACCCTGCTCTCCTGGGATTGGTGCTGTCCCTGTACCTATTTGCCCACCGCCTGAACCAGTTGTGTCTTGTACCTGTACACCTGCAGGAGCACCCTGTTGTGGTGCGTTAGGATCTACTTGTGGTGGTGGTGGTGGATTTTCTGCTTGAAACTTCTTGAGGATCTCAGCCTGTATAGCTGCATCACCCATAGAGTTTGTAAGTTTTTCAGGATCAAGATCCATAGACTTAGCAATCTCTCTGATAATATAATCCATTTTTGCAAAAGGTGCAAGTACTGGATTCTGTACAACGCCAAGAAATTGCATGAGTCTTTGGCTACGAACCTCGTTAGCCATCAAACTTTCAGTACCCTCTGCTTTAACTTCTAGATCCCCTTTGATTTCACTGTCGTAATCAAACTGCATATTAAAATGAAAGAAGGCTTTACCAAGAGGGCCAAGTAGATAGTCATCTACATTTTTAACAACAGTACGTATGCTACCGTTGGCAGCAGACATAAGCATAGAAATACCAGAAGCAGTACGGCCCACTCCTTGTACGCCTGTTTGACCATGAGCGAAAGAAGGAAAACCTGTTGATTCATCTGACAGCACCCTTGCTTTATCGAACATCTGCATGTTCTCGTTAGATACGTTTGGAAACTTAGTGCCAAAGATAGCTTGACCAGGAGCACCACCTTGTCTCCTAAAGACCTTACCAGGATAGATAGATAAGTCCTGCCCAGGCATAAGGTTAGTTTCGTCAATCTCAATAAGAAGATTACCAGACAGTGCAGCATTGTCCACACTCATCCTCATAAAACCATTCATGAGTGTTTGTGTATCATCCATGTTTTCTGCTATACCAATACCAAAGAACGAGTACGGATTTACTTCAAACGGTACTGCGTAGTATGGTAAGATAGCAGGGGTAAATGGGTTCATTACAAGGCGTAACACTTGACCGTTACAAATCCATATGTTTACAGATACTTGATCTTTATCTTTTAATTCCTTTGGTATCTCTACATCATGACCTTCTAAAATGTCTGTATCAACATAACCCCAGAACTCAAGGACGTTAAATCTTTCTGATCTAGTCTCTTGGTCTGCGTCTTCCATGACTTGTTCCCACCACTCTTTAGAGTAGGACTCACCAATCTCAATAGCAGTGTTGATTGCATTTGATCTGAAGAATGGTCTACGTTTTAGAGCACGTATCTGTGACCTAGACATTTTATGTTTTTCAATTACGTACTCAGCCTCATCCATGTTGTTAGCATCTGGGTCAGGATAAAAGTTCCAAATACTTACACTAGATGTTTGGGGTACGGTTTTAATAGTAGGGTTATACTCTCCATCTTCTGACCAAGAAGGATACTCTTTATCAAGAGCAAATGGACCCTTCATGATACCTGTGCCAAACAAAGCAGTTTCAAAGGCAGCTATACGTAATTGTTTCTTAGCATTAGACTCATCTAGTTGATCATGTATTTTCTTTTCCATCTTTTTAGCTGCAACCATAGCAGGATGAAAAGTAATCTTAGATGGCGTTTCACCTGGTCCTTCTTCTACCTTGTCTTGTACAGGAGATAGTTTGTCTTTTAAAGACCCTAGTCTTTCCCTTAGATCAATGATAGTTTCACCAGGCTGTAGTTTAGAATTGTCAGACATATACGAACTGTCTTTTGATACAGCACTTTGTATGTTAGGATCTGTCTCAAAGTTTACAGACTCAGATATACCCTCTGGTAAAACAGTAGGGTTAATAGAAATAGGAAACTTATTAGAGCCAAAGAGAACATCTACAATTTGACCATAAGCTGCAAGAACTTTAGTCTTAGTTACCTTTACAAATACTCTAGATTTTTCAGTAGATGTAAACTGTACGTCAGGTCCGTAGATACCACGGTAGTTTTGATATGCTTTTATCCAACGTTGTTCGTCTGAGTACCTAGCTTTATCTGCTTTGGAAAATTTATTCTCTACAAAGCCAATAACAGTTCCTACTTTACTGTCTGTTTTATCATCAGAGTCTTCTTTATCTTCTACGTAAGAGGACTCTTCATCGTCCATGTAAAGTTCTTCTGATTCAAAGATGTCATCTTCTTCCATTAGTTAATCCTTAGTATCCAAATGTGGGGTCTGAAGCTTGAAAGCCTGATCTTTGAGAGCTAGGGTCAAAGTCAAATACGTTACTTCTAGGTCTAGTCATAACACCATATCTAAGAGCATCGTATAAGTGGTCTTCTGAATTGGTATCTACATCTTCAGGGTTCTTTTTATCAAGGGGTATTGTCGGTAATTGATTGATAATATTTGTACAGCTATCAAATATAACAAGCCTTGGTTCCTCTGTAAACTCATCCACTTGTAGTCTTCTGTGTATCTCATTCTTACCCGATACACGAGAGCCTTTTGATCTATCTGCAGGTCTCCAACGACAACCTTTTAAGATCATCTGTTCTGCTAGGCTAGGTCCAGTATCTCCTCTTCTGTGCCATAGTGAAGAGTCTAGTACTCCATACCTTATCTTTTCATCGTCTTCTATGTCCAGGATCATGTCAGCCAAGTCAGTCGCTATGATTTTAGAAACATATAACTCTCTGTAGACAATTAGCTGTTCAGATCCTGGAACAACTGCTATCCATACAACTCCTGTGTGAGATCCATATCCGTAGTCACAAGCTCTAAACCTAGTCCAGTTTGACGGTATATCGTAGGGTTTGACTACGTGTATCTGTCTGTTAAATTCTGGAAAGGCTGAACCTTCATTTATATCCCAGTCACCTTCGAGTAGCTGTCTTCTTTGATGTTCTGGTAAGGATAGAAGGTTAGCTTCGTACATCCCATCTTCTGAAAGATATGGATTATCAAACAGAGTTGCAGGTATAAACTTTCTTTTAAATAGAGGTTCTCCCTCTCTTGTATGACCTTTAGGCCATTTAATTACTTCACCGCTTTCATCTGTAGCCCAGAATGATTCTCCTGGAGTACTGGGTTCTATAAAGTGTTTACGAACCCACTGATGTCCTGGTCCTCCTGGGTTAGACGTTGCCCTCATATACAAAGGAAGACCACTAGCTTTTGTAGCTCTAAGTCGTGACCTCATGTAATTCCATGAGTAGCTTGAGGGCCACTGAGTTAACTCGTCAAAGCCAATCCAGTTAAAGGCTTGTCCTTGGTATCTCATAACATCATCATCACGATCAAGGTATGACATCCAGAGTGTTGCACCGTTAGGTGCTACCCAAGTCTTATCTCTTTCCATAAACTTTATTCCTGGCACAGCCTTTGGGTAAAGTTGTTTGCTTACAGAAATAAGTTCTCGTAGCTCTTCTGTACTCCTACGAACAAGTAGCATTCGTGCATGTGGATTCGTAAAGTATCTAACTGGATCAGCCACCATCGAATACGACTTTCCACCACCTGCTGCTCCTCCGTATAGTACCTCTTGTTCTGTAGATGCTAGAAACTTAGTTTGTGGACCTGGGTTAGGTTCAAATATTACCTCTTGTTTGTCCACAGAAGGGGCAACACTCCCCTCTTTCGAGTTTGATGTAGCCCTCATCTGTGTCAAGACTTCTGGTGTTTCTACCACCAAGTCTTTTCTCTTCGATCTTCTGGCTTTTCCTTGCCGCTTCTTTATATTTTTTGGCATACTGCTTATAGTTCGAGGAAGCTCTACGCCTTTTTTCTTCCATTCTGACACGTTTGTATAACCCTACATGTGATATTTCTCTACCAGATTGTTTAGATAACCAGATCGCTACTTTTCTTACGCTGTATTCTTGAAGAAATAGTTTAGCTTTTTCTAGTAACTCTAATTCTTCAGGGATAGGTAACAGTAAGTCTGGATCTGTTTCATCTTGTTTATAACCAAAGGGTACGTGTCTTCCTACTCTTATGACAGGATACCATTCTCCTAGTTCTCCCCTGAGTGGTATCTGCCAGTCTACTTCGGTTGGGTGGTCTGCTGTTGTTGCTCTTTTACTCATCTTCTTTCGCAGGTAAAATAAATAAAGGCTCTGATGTCTTTACCTCTACCCTATCTGTTTTGGTAAATCCTGCACGATCTAGAATATCTTTAGCTGCTAACATCTTTTCTTTTACACCCAGATCTGTAGGATCTGACATAACAGAGAACATTGTATATGCTGCTTTGGTTGAAGATTGTGCTATAAATTTCTTTGTAACATCTGCTATCTCATCTGTCAAGGTATTAACAATAGAAGTAGAAGCCACACTATCAGCATATCCTGCTAGTTTTTTAGCCTGTACAGGATCTCCTTTTGCTTCTTCAAAAAGAACCTCAAGGAATCTCTGTTGTTTTTCTGTCAAGTTTCTTGCCATTATGCCACCATATAAATTATAAAACCTAGAGTACCTGCACCTACTAAAAGAATAACACCTGATATACTCCAGGTAATTATTGCTTCAACCATCTCTGCTTTACGATACTCTTGCTCTTTTTTTTGTTTACGTATCTTACCCTCAGTGGCTACAAGCTCATCCCAAACTGATGGTCCATATGTAAAACTGATCCAGTCTTTTAACTCTTTTCGCATGGCTTCAGCTTTCTTTTTAGCAGTGAATATTTCTAAAGCTTCTGCTTCAACAGAACCTCCCATAGCTTTCCACCAGGGAGGGTTCTTGTTTTTCTGCTCTAAGTAGGATAGATCGCTCATGCTACTAGCCCACTGATTTAGTTGACCACCCATCTCCTGAAGATCTTTTCCGAACTGGAAGCCTTTCTTCAAAGCATTGAACGCTACGGTAGCTCCACCGATAATTGTTACTGGGTCCACGAGCCTCCTCCCAAAGTACTCCTAGTATCATTAAAGAACTGATTGTGTTTTTCAAAGAGCTTTACCTGTTAGTATAACTCTTTCTATATCACATCTGCCTATGCCTAAGTCTCGTAGCTCTCTGTCAGTCATTCTGTAAAGTTGCAATCGTGCAATCTTACGTCTAGCTGACTCTGTTCTTGCTTCTACAATTCTGTTGAATAATCTTTTAAACATTTTCTATCCTCTGTTTATGTTAGCCCTAACTGGGTGAGGATAGTTATATTCAAGTAGTTATATCATAGTAGTGATAAAAATGCAACTCCGTTATGATTTATCTGCTACCTTCTTGACTAGCTTTGTAGTCCAAGCTTCATTTACATCAGGGGTAGAAGGATCATCTCCAACAAGTTGACCCTTTTCATTACGAGCACGTACCTTTACTTCTTCTGCCCCTTTTACAAATTCAAGAACAGCAGGATCTTTAGAGTGCCATTCTCCACGGATATACTCCGCAAGAACAGCACCATATTGATCTACAACCTTGTTATCTTCTATTTTCATTTTTTACCCTTCTTAGCCATACCACCTTTAGAATTACCAGAAAAATTCATAGGTTTACCTTTTTTATTTTTTGTAGCCTTTTTCTTTTTAGCTGCCTTTGCAAGATTCATAGGATTCTTTCCTTTAGATATTGCATCTGCAACTTCAGATTTTGTCATAGACCCAACAAGAACTTCAACCTTTATGCTACCGCTTGATGGCCTTGCTTTAGGTTTAATAGGTTTTTTAAGATCTTCTGCATATACAGCAGCCATCACTTTACCATTTTTATCTGTGTAGTAAAGTGACCCTGCTTTCTTAGCTGCAGCAATACTTTTGTATTTACCTGCATTCTTTTTAGCTTGTTTAACAGATAAACCTTTTTCCTTTAGTTTATCATTTAAATATTTACGTAATGTTACAGCCATTGTTATATCCTACTTGTAAGTGTTTTTAGGTTTAGCTATACCTGTGTTCATAGGACCAGAAGACTTAACCATTCCACCTACGTTGTACATAGCAACTTTACCACCTTTAGCGTAAGCTTTCTTCTTCATGTTAGCTCCACCTTTAGCCATACCTTTTTTCTTCATAGACATACCACCCTTGTTCATGTAACCCATTTTGTTACGAACTTCAGTAGGTAGTTTCTTAAGACCTGTGTTACCTGCGCCAGGAGCTTTTAACCCTCCTGCTGCATAACCTTTTTTCTTCATGCCGCCTTTAGCATAACCCTTTTTCTTCATCATTGTTCTTCCTCACTATATAGATTGTTAAATACTCGTTGCGTATCCCATACATAGTCTACGTCTTCTTTTGAATTATATATGTGTTGGTTTGGTCTAAAGTCTGGTGCACCTTGACCTGTCTCAAACCAAGCAGGGTGAGTTACTCTCACTCTATTATTGGGCAACGCAACCATGTTACCTGTGTATTCACCTGCATCTAACAACTCCAGTACATGAGATTGTTTATGTTGTGCAGGGTCATCAGCTACTTCGTTATCTGTGTAGTCAACAGTGAAGTAGTACTTTGCAGGGTAGAACTGCCCATCTACCTTGGCTATCCAAGGAGCAGGACTAGCTCTTTCTAATTTATATACTGAGTGAGTATGAGACATACAATCCCAGGGTTGTGCTAAGTATGGTGGTAACTCTGTAGGCCAATCCTCAAGGGGGGTATCTGCCACGAGTGCTGTAAGAGGCATCCTTGCCCACATTGCACCACCATGTATATTGGGGCTATCATCTTGATCAGACTCACAGCCTGTAAAAATAACTTGAAAGCTTAACGTTCTGTTTGGCATGGTGGTTACACCTATGACCATACAATGTAAAAACTCTCCGTGGTATTCTTCTAAGTTCTTCGTGTATTCTCTACGTACCCATGCTTTGAAGTACGGTATGCTGCTAGTAAGAAATGACATCTATTTTCTCTTCTTTGTTAAACCGCCTTTACTAGCTCTATACGGTTTTACTTTTTTTGCAACCCCTTTTGGTTGGGCAACAAACTGTTTTCCCTTTTTATTTCCTGCAGCTTTGGCTTTGTTAGTAGCAGCCTTTTCTCCAGGACTTAAAGCTTTCCAAGCCTTGTCGGGCAAGTACCTCTTCTTACCTTTAGATGGAGATCCATCAGAAGTTCTCCACTTCTGCTGACTCCACTTCTTAAGAGATTTTTGAGGAGCTTTCAAGTCTTGTAGCCTCCACCCTTGGCTTTGTATTGTTTAGCTAACATCTGAGCTTTACGAGCAGACCACTGACCAGGGTTTCCACCCTTACCTCCAGATTTAATTGAGTTAAACAAAGTTTTTCTCATTCCAGGTTTTGTGTAGTTTCCTGCTTTGTTTACAGTACTACCACCTTTAGACATGCCAGTTACTTTCTTTAAAACCTTTGCTTGTCCTGCGTGAGCTTTAACAGCTTTTTTTAAACCTTTAATTACTTTCTTAACTTTAGTTTTATTTTGTTTTGATAAAGCCATAGCCCTACGCCTTACAGTTACAATCTGCACCGCATTTAATATTTAATAATGCACATGCAATTCTTTTTAAATATCTTCCAAACCATTTAATTACTCTCATAATGAAACTCCCATATTTATTTTTTTACATTCTGGTATTGCTAGATACCCTTGTTCTTGAAAGTACCTAGCTACTATTAGTGCTTCTTGAATACATGCTTGCTCTGCAGGAAATGTTGCTTCTGTCTTTGCCATTACCTCACAGGATAATGCAGAGGGTCCAGTACAGAGAAGCATGAATGCTATCCACATTAGAAACTGACCGTAGCCCCTACTGTTACGTCACCAAACTCTAGGTCTGAGTCTGTTGATACTTCAGTGTATAAACTAATGTTTGTGCTAGGAACTGTGTAGTCTACAGTAAAGTCTAGACCTTGAAAGATGTCTCCTTCGTCTAGTTCTAGCATGTCAATGTCTGTAGCCATTGTGAGACCTAGACCCATAGCTGTAAGACCTGCTGATGGTGTTAGTTCCCACTCCCAGTCTTCTACACCTGTTGTGTAGTTAAGATCTGATGATGCTCCTACTGATAGTGTTTGTCCTGCTACAGAAAAATCTTTTCCGTAAGATGTTGTGCTTGCCATTACTGCAGCCAAGCCTACCCATGCTGCTATCACAGCTATTTCTGTTTTATTCATGTTCTTCAATCCTTTATTACCATTTAACTTTGTTAGCCCAATATGCAGCAGACATCTTACCTTTTGAAATATTCTTGCTGTGTCTTGCTTTAAAACTTGCCCTCTTCTTTTTCATCCTATCTGATTCACCTGCTTTGGGTTTACCTGCAGTAGAGGCTCCTTGCTCACCAAAGCGAATCAATTTATATTTACCACCTTCTGATGCCATGACAACGTGAGACTTAGTAGGGTGATCAGGAGTCCTCTTTGGTTTGTTGACCCCTTTCAACCCCAGTCTTTTCATTGTCGATTTGACACGATCAGGTATACTCATTTGTATCTCTCGTACTTAGGGTTATCTTTCCTCCCGAATAGTGTCAGTATAAAGTTCATTATACCTCTACCAATTTCTGTAGGTGTTGGCAATAGCCAACCTAGTATGAGGAGTAACATAACCCAGGGTGGTATGTTTGTGTTTATAATATCTAAGCTTCCCACTGATCCTGTCTCTACTTCTTTTGAAACTATATCTCGTCCTGCAGATGTAGTTGTTTCAACCGACATAACTGACTGTCGATTCTCTGCTCCTATCTGAGCGTTACTGTTGACGGTAGGACCGCCTGATCCTCCTAGGAACCCTAGCGGATTCAAACCACATCCAGATAAGAATAGAACGAAAACCAACCATCTCATTATGGACTCACGTAATTTAAAGTATTTTCTACTATAGCAATACGTTGCTGTAGCTCTATAATAGATGTCATATGTTTAGCCATGCTATTAGCTTCTTCCCAAAGAAATTGAGTCTCTTCCCAAAGCTCTTCTATTTCAGATAAAGCCTGTTCAGCATCTCTTTTAAGATTTATGTTATCTTCAATAGCCATACGAGATCCTAGTTGAGATACTGTCTCTTCTAGAGAAGTTATGGTGGCTGCTTGTTGAGATACCCACCAAACGCCACCTGCTAACTGTATAGCCATCGCAGCTACAAGAGCTACTGGGAGTTTTAAATTTTCCATATTACATCATCTCAAAGTGGGGAGCATCGATGAAGGGTCTACGTCCCTGGCTTCGTCTTAAGTCCATATATGCCATCATAGCATCTTCTGCGCTTCCTGGGTAAGATCTTATATCTCCTTCACTCCAGGCTGCTCCCCATTTGATGCTGCATCCTACTTCTTCTGCTGCAGCTTTAAAAGCGTCACAAATATCATCGTATAAGTTTAACTCCCAGGATACTTCTGGCCCTACGTAGGCTACTACGTCTACAGCCTGTGAGTATCCATCCTCTTGAGGTAAATGCTTTGATCTCATAGTTTGAGATCTTCCTGCGGCTACGTTAGCCTCTTGTTCTTCAATGGTTCTTACACCACACGTCACTCCGAAATCAACACCAGTTATTTCTATGGCTCTCTCAACAACAGAGACTAGATCAGGGTGTACACCCATCAGTCTTTCCT
>Ga0208666_1000251_pt1 | contig 27275 bp, 38 predicted proteins | sample 5B_taG_FD_184078 | JGI IMG/M metagenome (GOLD analysis project Ga0208666, IMG submission 184078) | Marine viral communities from the Subarctic Pacific Ocean - 5B_ETSP_OMZ_AT15132_CsCl metaG (SPAdes) (version 2) | ecosystem: Environmental > Aquatic > Marine > Oceanic | place: Pacific Ocean...
TAATTTTTTTATTTTTTTTTTATTATGACCGTATTTATGACCGTATTCTGCCCGTGGATTTTGCGCAGAGGTTACGTTTTTGATTTTGCAAAAATAGAATTTAGTGCTTGTACTGGCTTGGCCTATGTGCTACGTTTGTATTGTAAGCAATGATGCTTATATAATTTTAACTCTCCCGATATCGGGAAACATTAGAGAAAGACAATAACATGACAAATCAATTAAAAATAACAACTACACAAATTAACAAAGTTTTAGAAAGTGCATTGCCAGAACATTTTGAACACGGAACAACATGGTATACGCAAGCAAACAAAACCTGTAAAGAGATTGCAACATTGTTTCAATTACCTGTCTCATTAGTTGTGGGTTGTTTATCTGCGATTAGTCCAAACAATAAATATAATAAGAATGTGATGGATACTCGCAATATGTGTTACGCATTTGTAAACAGAGCCAACACTCTGGACGAAACTTTTGCCGATGTGAAAGTATCAACTTATGGTGCAAACAAACGCAAGGCCATTGCCATCTTTGATGCGTACCTTGCCAGTATGATTGCAGGTAGACCAATGACATTTACTAAGCGTACAGTTCGCAAGATTCTCAATGGGCAAAAAGTAACGGCCTTCTTTGATTGCATCTACGATTGTAAGACAAATGTGTCTACTGTTTGTGTAGATGGACACGCCAAAAATATATATCTGGGCTATGGTAATTCTAAGAATAGACCTGCGCTAGGGAGTGCATCAACCAACATTACAAAGAGTCAATACAAGATTATCTCAGAATCTTATGTGAGGACAGCGACAAGGTACAATAAAAAGCATGGTACAAACTTGTTACCCTATCAGGTTCAAGCAATTACATGGGTTGCACATCGTGTATCTTGTGGTATAAAAGGATAATTGTAACCAAAACTAAGGAAGGGTAAATCAATGAAACCAATTAATATTGCAAAAGAATTAGATATTGCACCCAAAACTGCATCACTGAATGGTAACAGTATAGATGATGTTAGAACTATTTTATATGTGGAAAAACGTGGTAATGGTTGGACGCATACTTATCCTAATTGCACCATATCCAAATGGCTCTGTAGTCTTGCAAAATCTTCAACTGTTACAGGCCCAATGGTAGCTTCATGGAAGGACTCAGGCTTTGCAGTCAGACAACGTGAGCAAGAGTTTTAATGAAATACAAGAAACCATCGGTAGGAATACGCAACCCTGTGGCACGGGCAATGCTACAAAACCGACAGTCGCCCTCAACAGTACCACCTAAGAAGGGTAAGGGGGCGAAGGTCAACAGGAGTAAGGAGAACGTAAATGCAATACGTGAAAGTCAAGAAACTTAATTCTCCCGATATCGGGAAAGTTAAGCACTACAAACTACAACGTAGCATAGAACGTAAGTACAAGATTAAGTTACGTAATATGTCACACCAAAAGAATTTTGTCAGCAAACTAAAATTAATTGCTTGACAAGATAACAGCATTAGTTGTATAACTAGTGTACTAACTACTAAACATAACCTTAACAATGGAGAAATAAAATGGTTAAATTTGTACAACACAACACACAAACAGCAACAGTTATTCGTAACCCGATTACAAACAAAAACCTGCTGTTCAGACGTACTACTGCACGTTATGCACCAAAGGGTAGCTTCAGTAACAATACAGGATACTTCTACGTATCACGTGATGTAGCTACAGGACGATTTGTAAAACGTGCCTAAGTATAACATCATATTCAAACAAGAGGGTGTGCTAGTTGATTCTGGCTCACCCTATGAGATATACAGGCATATGTCTAACCTATCAGCCTCGTATGCCTCACAGTACAAGGAGTTTGGTACTTTGTCAGATAAGATTATAATTGAGGAGATAAAAGATGACAGTCAATAGATATGAAATAGGACTACTGGTAGATGGTCAAGAAGAACTCGTAGAGTGTGACGATACATACCCAGATGTACATGATTGGAAAAGTGCAGTTGACTTTGCCTTTTATATGACATATCACATGAAGCCAGACGCAAAGATAGACTTGCTATACTCCAAGGACTTTGAGTCAGAGGAATATAAAGGCTATGACTACATACATAGTACACCACCAGTAATAATGTAAGGATAAGATATGGAAACAGATATGGAATATTCAAACAATTTACACGATCAGATTGAGCGTATACGTTTACAAGACATAACAGCTATTGAGAATATAATCTCTGTGCTATCTACGAAGATAAGAGATCGTGGCACAGGACATATCCATACAGCTATACATGTATTGGAACAACTCAAAGAGGAGTATCAAAATGAAGACATATAGTATTAAGATAGAGAGAACAGTGTACAGTGATAAGAACTATATTGTTGAAGCTGATGGTGAGTTAGAAGCAAGTGATATAGCAGTGCAACTAGCAGAAGATGAATGGAACAATACCCAATCATGGGTAGCACAGGACTGGGTGTTTGGTTGCCATGAACATGAGTCAGTCTATGAAGAGGAGTATGACGATGAGTGAAGATCAACTGATACAATTAATATATAAGACAATACGCCAATGGGCTGATGAGGAAGCTGAAGAAAATGATTTGTCTGAGTATGAGTGTGAAGAAAGATACTCTGAAATGTTAGATGACATAGGTAAACAAATTAATTGGGAGGCATACGAATGGTATCAAAGAAAAGAAGAGGAGTATCAAGATGACTAAAGAAGTATGGAGAGTTATAGAGGGTACAACACCTTTGGGTGACACAATAGAATACCAAGTCAGTGATGGTGATTGTTTCACTAGAGGAACATCTTATGATTTTAATAACTTAAAAGAAGCAAGAGAATATTGTCAACAGTTAAATAGAGAGGAGTATCAAAATGAAACTAACATATAGAAGACTAATAACAATACTAGTAATAGCAACTTTAGTGACACTATATTTTTTAGTAAAGGAGTTAACAGGATGAACTGTTGGCATTGCCAAACTGAATTAATCTGGGGTGGTGACCATGACTTAGAAGATGAAGAAGACTACATCATGGTTACTAACCTGTCCTGTCCTAAATGTAAGAGCCATGTGGACGTATACTATCCACGATAGGAGGATGAAGATGCCTAGATACGAAGTGACAAGAACTTACCTGACTAATCAGGTAGCTAAAGTTAATGCAAACACATATGAAGAAGCCTATGGTAGGGCTGTAAGCCAAGGGTATTGGAAAACATATCAAGGTGATTACAGACAAGGTGATATTAACATAATAGAAATAGAGGAGGACGACTATGAATAGATTTATAGTAGACTACCACCCTGACGCTATAGCTAAGGCGTTGTGTGACCAACACGTAGTGAAGATGCCACTAGAAGAAGCACAGATGCTATGCACTAGCCTGTGGCATCACGCACCAGAGTATGCAGAGGAGAATGAGTTGTACAAACCAGTACATCAGAAGCATCCATGTACACTGTGGGCAATGGAGACACGTGCTAACTATGCCTTTGCTTGGCTGACCTACCAGAGTATGTTGAATGAATATACCCACAGGTATGGTAAGAATCATGGTGCAGGTAAGCATGCACTTGCTTTGTTCAAAGGTACAAAGTATATACCAGAAGGTGGTATGACACCACACCCTCAGTGTTTTAGTGGGCATGATGACTGTAAGACAGAGGAGAACTATCCTGTTGAAGCCTATCGTGCATTCTACAAGCGTGACAAGATGGGCTTTGCTAGATGGAACAAGAACAGAGCCATGCCTGAATGGTTGCAAGCTGTTGCATAGTAGCCACACAGATATAACAAAAGAAATTTATTGCTATCTTGTATCATCAAGTAGTGATATAACAAAGGCACAGTTGCCATAACAAAGGAGAATATATAATGCCATTTGATTTAACAAAAGAACTAGACGTACCATATGACCTAGACTTTGATGTAGACTTTGAACCTACCAGAGTTGCAGATAAGAAGTATGTCATCAACACGCAGACAGGTAAGCCTATTGCAATCATAGGTGAAGGTGCTACAGCTAGAAGTCATGGTGATTTCTATCGTAGTGTATGGGATGTAATGTCCAATGACCTACCTGCATCTGACCTAGAGGATGCGAGTGTAAACTTTAAGTCAGCACGTAACAATGGATGGACTATGCTTGATGTCACATTACCTAAGATCAAGACAACTATTCATACAACTAAACATGCCACTGAAATATCACAGAGATTGATAGCTGTGCATGGTATAGATGGTACAGCCTCACCTGCCACATGGTTTGGTGCAATAGATTTCTTCTGCACGAATGGTATGATCACTGGTGATTACGACAAGGTGCGTAAGAAGAATACATCAGGCTTCACACTGTCAGGCTTTCAGCATGAGTTGACCAAAGCTAAGACAGACTTTGATACTCAAGGTAAGAAGCTACAGCTATGGGCTGACACTGACCTGACATATGTGAGTGTAAACAAATTGCTTGAGGACATCATCAAGTCAGAGCGTAAAGCTAAGAAGATGTATGAGTTGTATATGCAAGAGGCAGGTGTACGTGGTCACAATAAGTTCGCATTGTACAGTGCGTTCACTAACTATGCTTCCTATGCTGACGAGCGTAATGGTTTCAGCCTACGTAATACAGGTAATGATACACAGGCTGTGAGTATGTTTGCACGTGAGCAAGAAGTATCCAAGTGGATCAGTACACCACAGTTTCTTGAGGTAGCATGATTAAACTACCAAGATATGTACAAAAAAGAGAGAGTGGGGAGTATCGTTACAACCCACCTCAAAACCTTGTTGATGCAGGTGTAGTGACCAGAAAAACCTTTGGCACTGACCTGCAAGAGGTGCGTAAACTTGTACGTGAAGACAACAAGGCAATAGATGAGTGGCGTGACACACAGTCGCAGGTATTTGTAATCACAGAAAAGAGTACAGTAAAAGATTTGATTGAGTTATACTATATGTCTAATGATTTCAATATGTTACGTGATACAACTAAAGTGGATTACAAATACTTCCTAAGTATAGTGTGTGACAAAATTGGCACAGTTAAATATAAAAATGTAACAACAAAGGTTGCCAAGGGTATATATGAAGAGTGGGTTTTGCGTGGTGTGAGCCTTGCAAATCACACAGCTACCTGTGCATCACGTGTATTTAATTATGCGATTGAGATGGAACACGCCATACTAAATCCATTCTCTAATATAAAACGTAAGGCAGTAAAAAAGAGAAAGGTTGTATGGACAGAGGATAATGTACGTAAATTTCTTGATGTTGCATATTCTAAGTTTCAGTATCGTAATGTTGGTCTGATTATACAAATGGCATATGAATGGTGTCAAAGATTAGGTGACATGAGGACACTAGAATGGGATAATATACACTGGGAAGATAAGCAGTTACACCTTGAACAAAGTAAGCGTAGAGCAGAGGTATTTTTACCCATTTCAGAGGACTTATTGGGCATGTTAGAAGATCAACACAAAGACTTCGGCTTTCAAAGGTACGTAGCACCTCATCCTAGCCCCATACAGGGTGTGTTTAGACCCTATCCTTTAGAGCGACTATCTAAAAATGGAAGGGCTATCATGCGTGAAGCCATGTTACCTGAGACACTAAGATTAATGGACTTGAGAAGGACAGGAGTGACACAAATGGTGGATGCAGGAGTACCATTGCCACAAGTAATGGCAGTGACAGGACATACACATGTGTCTTCTGTGCAACCATATATGAAACATACATATCTCAGTGCAAATAATGCCTTGACACAGAGAACAGATAGTTTAAAATCTACGAAGTAGTAACAAAGAAAGTGATACACTATGAATGTAAATAATTATATAAATGATTTATCACTTACAGTGGGAGAAAGTGTAAGAGTTAAGTGTCCTTCTTGTAATAAGAGAGAGTTCTCAGTTACAAATGACATGGGTACTGTATTGTATAGGTGTTATAGAAATAGCTGTAACTTACACAAAGGTGGAAGAATAAAGGTACAACTAAGTAAGAATGATATACGTGAATACTTTAGTCGTACAACTAGAGAAGTAGAAGAAGTACAATTTAGTAAGCCCGAATGGTTAGTAAAAGATAATCAAGCTATAGAACCATTCTGTACTGAGTGGGATTTAGATCCTGATGAGTTGGGTTTGTTGTATGATGTAAAGGAGAATCGTGTCGTATTTCCTGTGGTTAAATCGGGTGTGATGATAGATGCTAGTGGCAGAAGTATCACACATAGACTACCAAAATGGAAACGATATGGTAAAAGCGACTTGCCTTATAGTCATGGTAATGGTAAAGTCGCTGTAGTTGTTGAGGACTGTATAAGTGCTGCATTTGTAGGTGGTGATGTATATGTCGGGGTCGCTGTGTTGGGTACATCCCTATCCGAAGGACACAAGAGGTTCTTATCACAGTTCTCAACAGCAATAATAGCTCTTGACCCTGACGCACTACCAAAGACGCTACAATTTACGAAAGAACTACGAGGCTATGTAAATAATGTACTTGCCTTACGACTAACTGACGATCTAAAATATAAAAAACCTAACGACATTGAAAAACTAACAGCATTAGGAGTATAAAATGGAACTATCTTTAATACGTAGCCTCATGGACAGAGGCTTTTATGATGATCATCGTGGCGCACGTTGCCCAGATCGTTTGTTCAGTAAAGATGTACGTAAAATTAAACATACCATAGATGCAGCTATGGAGAGATACGAACGTACTGTAACACCTGCTGAAGTTGAGGCATTATTTATGTCAAATAATGCACAGTTAACAACAGCACAAAAGAATGCTTACAGTTCGTTGTTTAACCAAGTCAAGAAAGAATCACCTATGGGTGGCGATGTGGCACAGGAAGTGTTGTCTAAACTGTTTCAACAAGTAGTTGGAGAAGACATAGCCAACATTGGTTTTGAAATGGTCAATGGTAGTATGTATAATCTTGAGCCAATCCGAAATATACTTGAACAGTATGGTGATGACTTTACGCCTGACCTAAACATTGAGTGGGATGACATGGATATTGAAACATTACTTGCTAAGAATGATCTGGAAGCACAGTGGACATTTAACATACCGACTCTTACACGTAAGATAGAAGGTGTGAATGAAGGACACTTGATTGAGATAGGTGCGAGACCTAACACAGGTAAGACATCTTTCCATGCGAGTTTAGTGGCAGGGCCGAATGGTTTTGCACAGCAAGGAGCGAAGTGTATTGTGTTGTGTAACGAAGAAGGTACACATCGTGTTGGTGCTAGATATCTTACAGCAGCTACAGGTATGACCATGCAGGAAGTTAAAAGTAATCCAAGTAAGGCCAGAGATATATATCAACACATTAGTGATAACATAAAAGTAAAAGATGCGACAGGACGAGACATGGCATGGGTAGAAAGTATCTGTAAGTCATATAAACCTGATGTAGTGATTCTAGATATGGGTGATAAGTTTGCTAGGACACAAGGGTTTGCCAGAGCAGATGAAGCACTCAAGGCAAATGCAATACATGCACGACAGATAGCCAAGCAACATGAATGTGCTATCTTTTATATGTCACAGCTATCTGCTGATGCAGAGAACAAGGTTGTATTGAATCAGGCTATGATGGAAGGATCACGTACAGGTAAAGCTGCTGAAGCTGACCTAATGATACTCATAGCAAAGAATCCACCTGTAGAAGGTCAGGAAGAAGAGGATACACAGCGTCACCTAAACGTAGTAAAGAATAAACTATCAGGGTGGCATGGTATAGTTCATTGTGAACTGAACTACAGGACAGCAAGGTACGAAGTATGAGTCAGGGTGAGTTGTTTGACTTAGAAATTGTCCAAGAGATTAATGAGGATGGTTATGTATGTATAAAATGTGATATAAGACAGCCACTCAGTAACTTTCAACAAATGAGTTATAAGAATACAGAGAATGCAGAAGTAAAGAGAACATGTAAATCATGTAGTTCTGGGCATAGGCGAGTAATTTCTGACCTAAGAAAGAAAAATATATACCCACAGGATAAAGACTATGCATGTCCTATTTGTATAAGAAAGATAGATGAGGTTAATAAATACAATCAAAAACTTTTAGGTACATGGGTGTTAGATCATTGCCACGATACAGATACGTTTCGTGGATACATATGTAAACACTGTAACGATGGTTTAGGTGGATTTAGAGATGACTTGACAACAATAAAGAATGCTGTTAAATATATGGAAAGACATGAGGAGAAGTTACATGATGTTAAAATCACCAAGGATTAAATACTACGTGGAGTATGAGATAAATGCAGAGCATGATACAGAAAGTATAACTTTGTTTGCTCATGGCCCACAAATGGTACGAGATATACTTGATAGTTATATTGTGGTAAAGATAGAGGAAATGAAATGAAAGTTGTAACAGTTTTAGATGTAGAAAATACTACTATTAAACGTAACAATAAGCTTATGCTTGATCCTTTTGAATCAGAAAACTCATTGACTATGGTAGGCATGTTAAATCACTCTGGAGAAAATATTATTACGTTTGATCACAGTGAGCAACAACCTACCACTGAGGGTGGAAGTATTGTCCAGAACATTCTGGATGATACCCACCTCTTGGTGATGCAGAATGCAGTGCATGACTTAACATGGCTATGGGAGTCAGGTTTTACCTACAATGGTGAGATATTTGATACCATGTTAGGTGCATACATCATACAAAGAGGACAGAAAGAACCTTTAAGCCTTGAATATCTAGCCGAAAGATATAAGTGTGATACACAGAAGATGGGTACACTAAAAGATTACTTTAATAAGGGATATACAACTAGAGATATACCTCACGCAGAGTTATCACAGTATTTATCAGCAGATTTACATGCAACTATGGAATTATATAAGAAGTTAGACTACAAACTAAGCCAAGAAGATAAAGGATTAGAATCTACTACTAAATTAACTAATCAGATATGTGTACAGCTTGCACGTATATATCAGAGAGGTTTTAATGTTAATACAGATACATTAGAAGAGGTACGTAAGGAGTTTGAACAGGAAAAACAGGAGTTATTAACAAAATTACAGTCTCAAGTGCATGAATTGATGGGAGATAGACCAATTAATCTAAATAGTCCTGAACAATTATCGTGGATTATATATAGTAGAAAGCCACATGACAAACCTATGTGGGCTAACTCGTTTGAACCTAGATTTACTGACTCAGAGTTTAAATCAGTTATAAAAAACAAATCATCTGTGTTATATAAACAGAAGGCAAGACAGTGTACTAGTTGTAAGGGTACAGGTAAGGTACGTAGAACTAAAAAGAATGGTAAGCCTTTTGTTAATACTAGTAAGTGTTTAGAGTGTAAGGCCGAAGGTTATTTATTTACAGATACTAAAGAGATAGCAGGTTTGAAGTTTATAGCTCCTAACCCTGATTGGGTAAGCGCACATGGATTTAGTACAAGTAAGGACAATCTTATAAAGCTAGAGACAAATGCCAGAGAACGTAACTTTCAAGATGCTGTGGTATTCTTGCAACGTGTTAGAAGATTATCAGCACTAGATACATATTTATCTAGCTTTGTTGAAGGTATATCTACACATATTAAGTCCGATGGTATGCTACATGTTCAATTACTACAGCATAGAACAGGTACAGGTAGGCTGTCGGGTGCTAATCCTAACATGCAAAACATGCCTAGAGGTGGTACATTTCCAGTAAAGAAAGTATTTGTATCACGATGGGAAGGTGGACAGATCATGGAAGCAGACTTTGCACAGCTAGAGTTTCGTGTAGCTGCATTCCTTAGTCAGGACAAGGTAGCTATAGAAGAAGTATCCACAGGCTTTGATGTGCATAGTTATACAGCTAAAGTTATTAGTGATGCAGGTCAGCCTATGTCTAGACAAGAGGCCAAGGCACATACGTTTGCTCCTTTGTATGGTGCAAGTGGGTTTGGTAGAACAGAAGCAGAAGCTGCCTACTATAAACAGTTTACAACTAAGTATAAAGGTATATCTGAATGGCATAAAAGATTAGCAAGTGAGATATTAAGTACAGGTAGAATTAAAACACCATCTGGACGAGAATTTACATGGCCTAATGTACAGCGTAGACGTAATGGAAGTGTGACATTTTTCACACAGATAAAGAATTATCCTGTTCAATCCTTTGCAACTGCTGACATCGTACCTATATCTCTGATATACATAGATAAGCTACTGGAGAAAAACTCTATGCAAAGTTGTGTAGTAAATACAGTGCATGATAGTATTGTTATTGATGTACATCCAGATGAAACAGATAAGGTAATAAGAATAGTAAAAGCAACGAACGATAACTTAATAAATATAATAAATAGTAGATGGAATATAGACTTTAACGTGCCATTATTATTAGAAGCAAAAATAGGAGATAATTGGCTTGACACAAAAGATGTGGCATGATATAACTAGAAACCTTACAGTATACAAAAGGAGAAATAAATGAATGAAGTAGCAAATATAAATACTAAGGACTATGCAGCAATGGCAAAGGCTATGGGCATGGTTATGGATACAGGATCTAATAAAGAAAAAGCAGACGCACTGGCTCGTGTGCGTATTAACCATGCACCTATCATGGGTAGGTCAGAAGTTAATGGTAAAATGGTCAACGTAGAAGTTGTAAGTGGTGGTACATATAAGTTGGACATACCAGATGGGCCAACATACTACTCTGATACAGCTACTATAAGACCTTACATGCAAAGATTTATGTACAAGCGTTTTGTAATGAAGACAGATACTACACCGAATAGGTATATTAAAACTATCATGGCAGACAATCTTAACATTGATCTGAAGGATAATGATGGTGGATTTAACTGTGGTAAAGCTGCAGGATACATACAGGATTTTAAGTCATTACCTGAAAAAATGCAGGATTTACTTAAACAAATAAAGCGTGTACGTGTACTGTTTGGTACAATAGAACTAGACAATCCTGTTGATGAGACAGGTGCATCAGTTTCTATAGGAGCTACACCATTTATCTGGGAAGTAGAGAACAGAGATGCATTTAAGACTTTTGGTACTGTTGTATTTAATAAACTAAATAAGATGAAACGACTACCAATTCAACACTATGTAAAATTAGCTACAGAAGAACGTAAGCTACCTAATGGTAATTGTTTTTATCTACCATCAGTAACACTTGACTTGACAAAAACTCTTGAAATGGATGATGATGCACAGGAAACCTTTGCAAACTTCCTAGCATGGGTATCTAATTATAATGGATACATTACAAATGCATGGGATGAGAATATGAAAAAACATGAGGATGTTGACACAGAAACTGTTGACGATTTCATTGATATTACAGCAGAGGAATTTGCATAATGGAGAAAGAGTCTGAACACTGGTATGATAAGACAGGAGAAGCTGCATACACAGTTGTTGGCTCTAATGGAAAAGAGCGCAACACCAATCTAAAGGATGCTAGGAAGCATGGTTATGTACCATCTGTTACTACCATCCTTGGTGTTGCATCAAAACCACCACTTGAAAACTGGAAGATCAACCAAGCAATAACTGCTGCACTTACATTAAAGAAGAACAAAGGAGAAACAGACTCACAATTCTTTTACAGATGTAAGGAGCATTCAAAGAGTATAGGTAAGCAAGCAGCAGAGATGGGTACAACCATCCATGCTATGATAGAGCAGGGCTTTGCAGGTGGTAAGGAAACCAAGCCCTACTTAATTATAAAAGAATACTTGGATAAAATATTTCCTAACGAGGAATGGGTAGCAGAGAGTTCGTTCTGTGCTGACGCAGGTTATGGTGGTAAGATAGACTTGTATTCTAAATCAGGAATCTTTGTTGACTTTAAAACTAAAGACAACCTAGATGGTAAAGAAGGATCTAAGCTTGTGTTCAATGAACATGGTATGCAGTTATCAGCTTACGCTGAAGGCTGTGGCTTTGATGATCCAGAAAGAGTATCCATTTTTGTAGACAGAAAGGATACAGGATTAATAGTTCCACACAGATGGGATAAGAGTACACATCCTAAACACTTACAGATGTTCAACAGTCTGTTGACATACTGGAAATTATTTAAGAACTATGATCCATCTGAAACTACTGTTATAGATGAAAGGAGAAAATAGTATGTTGGATAATTTAAACGCGCTTATTGATGAGATAAAAGAAAAACAAAGTGAACTCAACGAACTTCGTAAAGAATATAGAGAACAAAAGACTGCTGGTCTTCGTTCTGCTATAGAGCAACGAAATGAAGCAGACAAACTTGTACGAGAAGAACTAAAATCATTAGGGTACAATTACAAAAATCCTTATGAAAGTCTTTTTAGGACAGGTATTGCGTAATATAAAGCAGTTTAAAGCTGCCTTAAAGTATGGTTATCGTAGTGGTCTAGAGATTAAAGTATCTGATTACTTGAAGGAATTAAAACAAGACTTTAGATACGAATGCTTTAAGATAGAGTGGGAAGATTTGATGTATAGAACATATACGCCAGACTTCCTGCTACCTAATGGTATTATAATAGAAACTAAAGGTCGTTTTGTGGCGTCAGATAGACGCAAACACCTTGCTATACAAAAACAACATAAGAAACTTGACATACGTTTTGTTTTTGAGAGCAGTAAACGTAAGTTAAGTAAGGGTTCAAAGGGTACGTATGCCAGTTGGTGTGAAAAACATAACTTCTTATATCACGACAGGATTATTCCTGAGTCATGGATGAAAGAAAAGAAGAAAGAGTATCTATCACTATGGCTACTGGCAGATAAAAGTGTTATACCTTTCCCATTAAATAAGATAAGGAGAGCATAACATGGAAGATAAAATATTTATAGACTTTGAACCTAATGATTTTATTGTTAGGATTACACCATTACTAGATGAAAACCATGCGTGGACAGGGGAGTTAAGGATTGGTTCTATAACTACTGATGATAATAATTTAAGCGATGAGGATTATTCTCATTTAATGTATATAGTTACCTTGCTTAGTTCAGCAGTTCCTTTAATGGAAGAGGATGCTGAATTTAGACAAAAACTAAACTTACATGCACAAAATAATATAAAACATGTTGATACAAAACCTACAATAGAATCTGTGAAAGACAATGTTGTAAAGTTAAAGTTTCATTAGGGGTAAACATGAAAATAAAAATATACCTTACTTTAAATTTAGATGAAGACGATTATCCCATACCTGTTGATGGATTTGTTGACGAAGAAATAAATGAAGCGTTACATGAATTTATATATGACATTGATGGTATGACCATAGAAACAATTAGAATAATATCGGAGTAATAAATGAACAACTATTTACCAACAGACTATCAGGCGTTTATACATACATCTCGTTACGCACGATGGTTAGACAAAGATAAAAGACGAGAGAACTGGGGCGAGACTGTTGGCAGGTATGTTGACTACATTTCCGATAAAATAGGGTATGAGTTAGATACTGATACACGTGAAGAACTATATGATTCTATTGCTAGTCTTTCTGTTATGCCTTCTATGAGGGCATTGATGACTGCTGGCCCTGCACTTGATCGTGATAACACAGCAGGTTACAACTGTAGCTATCTACCTGTTGATGATCCAAAGAGTTTTGATGAAGCTATGTTTGTATTACTGTGTGGTACAGGTGTAGGTTTTAGTGTAGAGAGACAGTTTATTTCCAAGCTACCTGAGATACCACAACTGTTTGATAGTGATACAACGATTGTGGTTAAGGATAGTAAAGAAGGTTGGGCAAAGGCACTACGTCAACTGCTTGCACTTCTATGGGCAGGTGAGATACCCAAATGGGATATGTCTTTAGTACGCCCTGCAGGTGCAAAGCTAAAGACGTTTGGTGGTAGAGCCTCTGGCCCTGCTCCACTTGTAGATCTATTCATGTTTGTTGTTGGCACGTTTAAGTCAGCACAGAATCGTAAGCTTTCAAGCATTGAGTGTCACGACATTATGTGTAAGATAGGTGAGATCGTTGTTGTAGGTGGTGTACGTAGGTCAGCTATGATTAGTTTGAGTAATTTAAGTGATGACCGTATGAGGCATGCTAAGTCTGGTAACTGGTGGGAGTCAGCACCTCATAGAGCATTGTCTAATAACTCAGTTTGTTACACAGAGAAGCCTGATATGGAAACATTCTTACGCGAATGGACTGCACTTGTAGAGTCTAAGTCTGGTGAGCGTGGTATCTTTAACAGACAGGCTGCACAGAAGCAAGCAGCTAGGAATGGTAGGCGTGATCCTGATTGGGAATTTGCTTGCAACCCTTGTTCTGAGATAATATTACGACCATATCAATTCTGTAACCTCACAGAAGTAGTTGTACGAGCAACAGATGACATCAAGAGTTTATCTAACAAGGTAAAGCTTGCTACTATCTTAGGTACAATACAATCACAGTTTACTAAGTTCCCATACCTACGTAAGGTGTGGCAGAATAACACGGAGGAAGAGAGATTACTTGGTGTGTCACTTACAGGTATCATGGATAATCCTTTGATGACCAGTAAGAACAAAGGTCTTGAACAAACACTCAAGCATCTTAGAATGATTGCTGTCAACACAAATAAAGAGTGGGCTGATAAACTAGGTATACAGCAATCTACTTCTGTCACCTGTGTTAAGCCATCTGGTACTGTTTCACAACTTGTAGACAGTGCAAGTGGCATACATGCGAGGCATAGTAAACATTACATACGAACTGTGCGAGGAGACAACAAAGATCCATTAACAAAGTTTATGATTGATCAAGGTATTCCTGCAGAACCCTGTGTAATGAAGCCAGATACCACAACTGTATTTAGCTTTCCTATTGAGTCACCCAAAGGTGCAGTCACTCGTAATGATATGACGGCTATTGATCAGCTTGAGATGTGGTTAGAATATCAAAGACATTTCTGTGAGCATAAACCATCTGTTACTATAACAGTACGTGATGCAGAGTGGATGGAAGTTGGTGCGTTTGTCTATAAATATTTTGATGAAATGTCAGGTGTGTCATTTTTACCACACTCTGATCATACTTATCAACAAGCACCATATCAGGATTGCACTAAACAAGAATATCAGGCATTATCAAAACAGCTTCCAGAGAAGATTGACTGGTCATTACTGTCTAGTTATGAGGAAGAAGATAATACAGTAGCAATGCAGACACTCGCCTGTTCAGGTGATGTTTGTGAGATAGTAGACATAACATAAGGAGATTGGCATGATATTACCAACTGATAGTAAGGAAAGAAAAGCGATACCTGTGTATACAGGATTTATCAAATACTTTCCTAGAGCTATTGCACAAGTAGCAAAGATATCATATACAGGTGGACTACAACATGGACAAACACCAGAGACTTTATTCTGGGATCGTACAAAGTCTAAGGATGAGTTGGATGCATTGATGAGACACTTACTAGATGAAGACTGGGCGCAAGTAGCATGGAGAGCTATGGCTAATTTAGAGAAACAATTAGAGAAGGAGAGCAAATGAAAATAACTGTAGAAGATAAAGATTATGAAATAGATGAGAAAGATGAAGACATCATGGGTGTTGTACGTACTCTGTCTACTGGTAGTAACTCACTGAATATACTAAGTCACATATCACAATGTGTACAGGCAATACAGAATACAAAGACAGATGAACTTAAAGGAAAACTTAAATCAAAGGAGACATAAATGAAACGTATGTTGACACGAAAAGAAAGAGGTCTTGGAAAATATGATGCCCCACTGAAGGTTCAATTTCAGCGAGGCTATGAAGACTTTAAAAGAGGTAGGGTAAACAACCCTTTCCATATGGACACTATGCAATTTAGGGAGTGGAATAGGGGCTTTAATAAAGCGTTTAGTGAAAATTTAAAGAGAGTTACTAAGCATGAACAAGTTAGAGAAAGAGGCAGAGAAATGGTTGAAGGAGAAATATAAAATGACAAACTTTAATTCATATCAAATATCATCAGCTAAGTCAGCAATATACGATGACAAGTATAAGATATCATATCCTGCATTGGGATTAGCAGGAGAGGCAGGAGAGGTAGCAAATAAAGTAAAGAAGTTAATGAGGGATGGTGTGGCTAACATGCCACCCACTTGGCGTGATGACATAGCCAGTGAGATAGGTGATGTGTTATGGTACTGTGCTGCACTTGCAACTGATCTCAATCTATCACTTGGTACGATTGCAGGTTTGAATCAGGCAAAGCTTCGTGATAGGATGGACAACAACACCATAGGTGGAAGTGGTGATAAGAGATAAAAAAATGGGGGCTTAGTTGCCCCCTTATTTATTTTATTAGTAGTTTACCCTACCTATTGTAAATTCTTCTTTTTGATTCTTTAATTAACCACTCAAGATCTGTTTCTTTTGAAGTATCTACCTCTCGTCTATGTTCCTCCTCAAAGTCTTGTTGTACTATATCTTTTATTCTAGGAGGAATCTTTCTGTATTGTTGAGACAGTATAAAAATATTCTTTTTTGTATTTTTATATTTTAAGGCTATTTTATTATTTTTAGAAACCTTTGTCATTGCATCTCTATGTTTTGCAACTTGATTAAGAATATCTTCTTGTATAATAGAAAATCTCCATCTTTTATACGGATTTGCCTTTTTATATTCCTCTGTTTTACTTCTATATTCTGGAATTAAAACGTCTCTTTCTCGTGAGTAAGTGTTTAATATTATTGAAGGCAGTAAGTTATTTATATACTCATTTACTGTAGTTTGAACAGATACTAACTGACTTTTTTGACCAAGTGTATAAGGTGGTATGCCTACTTCAAGTAAATATTTTTCAACAAAATTTTCTTGTTCTTCTAGTGTTGATCCTAGAAATAATTTTGCACCTACATTTCCTCTATCTACTGGCCCTAAACGATCTGTGTCAGTATAACCCTTTCCCATAACAATCTTGTCTGGGTAATTTCTTTCATCACTGGGGCTGTCTAACATTCCTTTACTTCTATATGGCCTTAAAAAGTACTCTTTAAATGTTTCACCAGCATTTAGTCCTGATATATCTTGTCTAGTTTCTTTTTTTGTTTGAGTTCTCCAATTAAAGTATCTTTGTGCATCAAATCCTTGGTTCATAAAATTAAAGAATCCACTTGTATAACTTCCTACCCATGATCCAAAAATTCTGGCAAATGCATTTCCATCATCTAAATTTACACCCTCTAATCTATCTAACAAGTCATCTACAATGTCTCTAGCAGCACCTGCTCTAAATAAAGTACCAGTAATGGTTTGCATAAACTTTTTTCTATCAAATTTCTTTGCAGCATATTCACCCCCACCTTCATATATGTCTGCCATAACATTTCCTAAATAAATTAATGGTACAACATTTGTTCCAACTAAAGAAATATCCATAGATCCTTTACCAAAAGTTTTTTCCAAAACATCGGATTCTATTTTTGTGGGATCTACTGATGAGAGAACACCTGCTTGTCTAGCTCCAAACGCAGTACCCACAATGGTTAACCCAATTATATGATTTGCTATTCGTTGTCTATTTTTTTCACTTACTACATCATATTTAGGTTTACCTTTTGGAAGAAAAACTTTATTAGTTAAAAACTGGAAAAGAGGAATAAATCCACCACCCAGATTTTGAGAAAGTAATTCTAAATTAGTAAATAAATATCTTGGAAACGGAATAAATGCTGTACCAAGATTTCGTGTAAGAAAGTTAGTAAATCTTCTAAAAATAGGAAGGTCAGGTGCTGCACCGTAAGTATTACGTAGAGCTTTATGCACTGCTGAATCAATTAAGTTCACAAAACTAGGTTGACCTTTTGGAACTAAGGCTGGACTATCATCTATAAAATCTGGTATAGAATATTTTTTTCCATTTACTGGTTTACCACGAATGACATCTAAAAAATCTAAACCATAGTGTCTTTTTACTAATCGTTCCATTTCAGCAATAACAACTCCTTGACGTATCCACTGTTCTTGAGTTCTATTAAATATATTTATACCGTTGACAAAGTCTTCATAAGGACTTATGATAGTATCAAATACGCCTCCTTTTCCTCTTCCTTTAGCAGTTAAAATTTCATTTAAGTTATCAGTTAAACGTGAGAACTCCTTTAAAAATTTTGGTCTGTCTAGTAATAATTTTGTAAAGTCCATTCCTAGATCTGGTCTACTATAAATATAACCAATATGTTTAAAAGCTAATCCGTAGTTATCTCTTGCAACACCCTTTGCCCCTATAGCCTTATCCCGTATAGCTGCAAAAGGATTATATGCTTTACCTGCTTCTTTTAAACCTTTTTCTGCATACATAAGAATAGCTGATTCAATTACATTATGTAATCCCTCTATCGGGTTTCTAATCAACATTGACTGATAGTTTCTAGCTGCTGTAAATATGTTAGATACTAATGCACCTCGTCTTACACCTTCAACACGTTGAGCCGCGTGAAAAAATCTGTTTGCATAGGCTGCTACTTCTTTGTTTTCTTTTGCTATATCTTTTTTTGTTTTACTTGTTGATCTAACTCCTGCCTCTTTTATTGCTCTAAATTTTTGTAGAACTCTACCTGCATCTGATGCACTTCCAATACTCATTAAAATATAGTCATCTAAACTTAAATTATACTTTGTCATTATATCTCTAAGTTTAGTGTTGTGTTTTATTCCCTCTTCAGTTAAATCACCTTTAATTAAGAGTTCAAATATACTATCTATATTAGGTTTGTTTTTTTGAAATGATTTTGGAAATGATACTTTTAATTCTGATATCACTGCTGTCATAGCTGTTAATTTATCTGGTTCTAAGATTGGAATTAATAAAGGATTCTCGCTATCTAATAAATCTAGATCATCTAAATTAACACCATCATTATCTAACCACTCTTGTTTTTCTTTAAGTAATTTTTTTCCTTCTTCTCTTATTTTTTTTGGGTCCACAACAAGATTACCATCTTCGTTTCTTTTACTTATATCTCGTACTCTTTTACCATCTTTAAACTCAAACTCTAAAATTAACTCTTCCATTACTTCTGGATTTTTACTAGCAGTTAGTTGTGCAGCCCTTAATCTTTCAGCACGAACATTTTTTTCATTTCCAAGATATAATCCTAAATAGTTTTTTTCTATTTTATTTAATTTAATTGTTGTCTGAGCATCTAAAACATCATCAACTGTTTTAATTTCTGTATTTAATATTGTTGAAAAAATACCATTTATATCTTCTATTTGTTCTGTTAATTTTTTTAATTCTTTAGGGTTTTTAAGTATTCTTTCTGCTTGCTTAGTTTGATTGGCAGCTACACGATACGCCCCCATAGCTTTTGTTGATGCTTGTAACGGAATTGTAGCAGGAGATACAGCTAAAAATTCAAAGAAAGAACCCATTTGTTTTGATACTTGATCTGCAATCTCTGCATTTGAATTTCCAGAGTCCATGTACAGTCGTTCATCAAAAGGATTAATAACTCTTCTAGATTCCACATTTTGAATTGAATTAATAATACTACTCGTAATACCTAGCCCTTCTTCACTATTATCTAAGATAGCCTCTACTCCATCGGTAAAAGCACTGGTTCCCCAACCTACATCATCTCCTAGATTAATAAGAAAATTTGCTCCTCCCGGCATGTATTCTAACCATGCATTGAGTGCTGCAGATTCTTCTGATTTCATTGAAGGACCAACAACATTTTCTACATAATCATATCTAGACATGCCTAGTTCTTTTGCATTACTTTCCCATTGAGCTTCTCGTTTATCTCTATTATCCTCAAATTTTTCTCGCCTAGATCTGTCATCTTCTTGAAGAGCATCTTCTAACCAAGGGTCTGAATTTACATTAACTTTATTTGGGTTCGTTTCTAGTTGTTCCCTTAAATCTTGTATGTGTTTTGGAGCAGGTACAAGAGGATTATTATTATAATAACTTAAGTCTTCTTGAGTTATAGCTCTACCGTTATCTAAAGTAAAGATTTGATCATATTTTGCATCATTATTACCCGTTTCAATAGAAATTTCTTCTTTTGTTTCTTCTTCATTTTTGTTAGTATTGTCTAATAAAAACGAAGAAAATTTATTTATATCTGGGTCATTTAACTCTATAAATTCAGCCATTTATAATTACTCTTTAAAGCCTAAAAGTGTTGGTGGACCAAAAGAGCCAAATAAATAATATTTTACTACTTGAGTGCCATCATCTAATTGCTCGTAAAAGGGAACAATATCGTTTGCTTTAAATTTATTTTTATCCCTTAAAAGAGCTTCTTTGTTTGCATAATAATCTGTAGCCTTTTCTGCAGATGCTGGTAACCTAAAAGACATGCTACCCTCACCTAGTCTTGCATTTTTTATTGCCGTATTATACGTATCTATATCCATATCACTAGGATTGTCGGGTAAATTAGTCTGTCTTTTAAAGCTGTCAATAACATTATTTAGATGTTCGGCTCGTATTTGGGTTGCTTGTGTTCTTAAAGATTCAACTCCAGCCCAAAATTGTGTATTACTTCTATCTATCCATCCTTGTTGTTTGGGCATAGTGTTATCACGATCATGTTTTTTTGTTAAAAGATCCGCAGCCATATTAAATAGATAGGCTGCATTTGCAGAATTTCCGTCTCTTAGTCTTCCTATAATAACTCCACTTTGATCTCTTTCTACTTGATTATAATTTTCAAACAAAGAAGTAGTAGTGTCTTGTATAAGTGCACTTATTGATTGTTTAGATGATAAAAATTGTCCATCACTTTCTTTTTCTTTAGTGAGTGCTAGAATTTTCTTTGCTTGATTATTATATTGTTCTTTCTTTTGTGGGTCTGTTTCTCTTAAAGCTAAACTGTTTAACCTTATATACTCACCTTCAAAAGTAGATGCAGTTTTTGAATCTGTTTTTGGTATTCTTTTAAATCTACCTGAAAATGTATTTAAATCTAAATCTTTTGGATCAACATTTAAATCGCTTATGTCCATCATGGTATTTGGATCATATCCATTTGCAACATAATTTTTTGCTTGTTCAATCGCAAGATTTAAACCTAATATTCCTTTTGATGTAATAACACTCATTTTATCAGGCTTAAAATATAAACTTGCCTCTTTTATTTTATCATTGAGTTCTTTGTCTTGATCTCTTTTTGCTTTATCCTCTATTTGTTTTTCTGCTCTAGTTTGTTTTATATCAAACATTTTTTTATCTTGGTCAAATTGATAATCTAACAAGCTAAAAGACTCTTTTTGTTTTCTGTCTGCTATACGATTTTGTTCTGCAATATCAGCACCACGTTGTGCAGAATATCCAAGTGTATCTAATATAAATCCCATTTAAACGCTCCTTCCCATAAGTCCACCAGTAGGAACCTGTGGCTCTTCTATAATAGGCTCTACCATATCCTCATTTATGTTACGTTCTAAACTATCATCTAGCATTCTGTCAGTTTCATTTTCTTGGTCTGCAACTTTTTTCATCGCTAGTGCTAATTTTGTAGGTTTAATTACATTTGGATCTAGTTTTTCATCTATACCCATATCATACTTTATACCTGCTTGATCTGCAAGAAGTGCAATAGACTCCATAAGTACAGGAAGAACCAAGATACCAACATCTATACTGTGCTTTCCCTGCATCGTTCCACTCGTTTGTATGGAGTTGGCTATTGTTGTAACAGGTATTCCTAATTCTAATACATCAAATAAAGAATCTTGAAAGTTTTCATTTTCAAGTTTAGATCCATAAAATTGCATTGCTTCGTCAACAGTAGAATACTGAGGAGGTTGTTGCCAAGGTCTTGCACCTAACTCATGGGTTAACCCCATTCCTGCTATTGGTCCATCAAAATTAGGTTGTTCCATTATTCTAGTCCTTGTCTTGCTTTTCTAAGTTTATTTACTAAACTACTTACTGTTTCTTCTGGAGATAATTTTGTTTTACGTGGTTCTTCTACCTCATCGCGTGACAATAATCCAAACTTTTTTCTACTAGGTTTTTTAATTTCTTCTTTTGGCATCTGTAGATTTTTATATGCTGCTATTGCTTCTGTTCCATACATTTATATTATCCTCTGTTAAATAGGCCCGGAAGGAACCCTGTTCCACCAACAAACATTTCAGTTATCATATTACCAAAACCTTTTGCTCTATTATTATATCGTGCTTGTTCTGAAGCTAACTCTGAAAGATCCATTTCAATATTACCTGCAAGTTGAATTTGTGATAACTCATTTATTCTTTCTTGTTCATTCTCTACACTTGTCCAAGCAAATTCCATGCTATCAGAATAATATTGCCACAGATCGTTGTAAGCCTGAGTAGACATTCCTAATAGGTTTGTTGCATTAATTTCATTTGCTCTATTTATAGCAACAGTATCTGCTGTAGCAATTTGTCTACGCCACTGTGCATTATTTTGATCTATAACTAATCTATTTTGTGCATTAAATTGGTCACGTTGGTTTTTAAGATTTGCTTGAAACTCTGCCATTGCATTTGTCTGACCTGCATTAAACTGAGCTTGGGCATTAGACTGTGAAGCGTTAAACTGAGAAGTGGTATTTGCAAGTGATGCAAAGAATTGATCTGTTTGATTTTGACTTGTAGCATTAAACTGTCTAGCAGCATTTTCAGCAGCTTGATCAGTAAATAGCGATTGTATTCTTGACTGAGCTTTAAACATTTCAGTTTGCTGTTGACTAGATAAGTTTGCCATATCCATTTGCATAAAGCTTTGAGCATTCATAACTGCAGCTTGCTGTCTATTAGAGAGGTTTGCCATATCTAACTGCGATAATGCAGCAGCTTCTGCCATTACCATTGCCTGACTATTATTTAAGTTTTGTAGATTAACAGTGTTTGCTACACGACTATTCTCTAATGCAACTTGTTGATCTGCAGTAAAGTTCATATTAGCTATGTCACCTATACGTGCAGAGTTTTGTACTCTTGCTTGAAATGCTTGATCAAATTCCATACCCATAAATGTGGCACGTTGTTGTGCTGCAAGCATAGCACGTTGTTGACGGTTTGACAAGTTCTGTGCTTCAAATTGTGCAATAATAGATGCATCGGCCTGTGCTATTGGTAGTGCAGATTCCATAGCTCCCTGTATAAGAGCCTGTGCTGCCATGCTTGATGCACCTAAACCTCTGTTAGCCATCTGTGTAGTGACGTTACGCATTGCCCCTGCTGCCCATGCAGGTGTATTACCACCTTCAAAGGCTGCCATCAATCCTTCTAACTGTCCTTGTACGGTAGCTTTGTTCGTTGGTGTGGCCTCTGCAGCTTGCACCTGTTCAGTAAAATTAGCTGCTGTCTGAGCATTAGCTGCTCCACTTACAAGTTCGCCTGTCTCAATCTTACGTTGTGTTGGATTACTCATAAGAATGCCTGTACCCTGTACAGCATTTAAGTTGCTTACACCTGTATTAACAGTTGTCTGTGCAGCAACTACTGCTCTAGGATCTACGGCTCCTTGTGCTGCAGTAAGAGTGTCTGTGGCTATGCCAACCTCAGTGGCTGCAGTACCTGCAGTCATTGTTGTAGCTGGTGTTGCTGCTTGTCCTGTGGCCTGTGCAGTTGTAGCTGTTGTAGCTGTTGGTGCAATAGTTCCTGATACTTGTCCAAGTGTAGTGTCTACAGCTTGATTTTGATTAAAAGCAGTTCCTACTGGTTGTACAGTTGTACCATATGGTAAAGCAGGAGTAAAAGCCCTATTACTTATGGCCTCTGCTATAGTACCACCCTGATACCCAGTTGACTGAGGCACTGGCCCCTGTGTGTAGTCTACTGGTGATGTGGGTGCTGTTGCTTGTGGGTTGGCTGCTTGTCCTATAGTTTGTTCTCTGCCTTGATTAGGTAATCCGGGGTTAGCCATCATTGGTGAGTTGGCTGCTTGTCCAAATTTCTCTGCAGTAAGATTGGGTACATAGTCCATAGGTAGAACTGTTGCTGCTGCTGGAGCCATCTGTAATCCACCAGATTGATCCATATTTCGTCTGTTAGCAGCAAAATCTTCATAAGACATTTCACCCGGAAGTACCTCTCTTCCCATAAAACCTTCTGCTCTTTGTCGTCTTGCACTTTCAACAGCAGCTTGGTACTCTGCTCTGTAATCTTTTTCTACAACACCACCATTAGCATAGCCTTTTACATAGCCACCCATCATCATCTCTCTAGCTTTTTCAGAGTACACATCCATCATCTCTTTTTTGTCAGGATTCTCATTTAGGAATCTATCAAACTCCTTCATGTCTCCTGAGTATCCCATAGTCTTAGCCATGCGATTCAATGCGTCTGGTTTAAATCCCTGAAATTGTAACATTCTTTTATCCTTAATCCTTAGATGCTATACGCTCTACGTGAGTTCGTATTGCTTTTATGTTCTCATCTATTCGTGCTAAAGCTACAGCTTGACTTTGTACAGCTAGTTCTAGCTTCTCTGTTCGTGTCTCTAGTCGTATAATATTACTGGCGTTAGCTTCAATGCTAGATTGCATCTGTGATACAGTCCACACGATTGCGGCTGCTTGTAGTACAAGTGCTACTATAAGTGTTACAGGTACAGATTTACTAAGATGCCAACTGTTGTTTTGTTCTGCAGTCATTTTAACTTCTATCCTGTTTGTTATCTAAATTAAATGAAAAAGATATTCTTTCTTCATCTTTGTTCATATTAGGTCTTACTGAGTGCATTAACCAACTAGGAAATAAATATAGTATACCCTCTACTGCTGGCATCCACCAAAATAAAGATGTATAATGATTATTTGGTCTACTTAATTCTGACTGCTGTAATATCTGATAAGCTGGGTTATGAAATTCAATTTCACCACAATTTTCAGGAGTCTTAACATAATAAACGCCTGATACTTTTGCATTAGGATGACAATGTAATTGGTTATAGTCTTTATATGAATTTATATTGCACCAGATATTATAAAGTTCTACTTCACCGTAACCAATTTGTTTTGAGTAAAAATTCCCATATGCAGTAATATGTTTCATAAGTTCTTTTAATTCTGCATTGCTTTTATCTAAATTTTCAGAATGAAATCCACCTCTGTTAGAAATATTAACACCATCTTGTTTTTCTTGAATACCATAACAGTATTTTTCTAACTCTTTATTATCTAATGGTAGTTGTTCTCTGTAAATACCAATTTTAAATAGATCATGTATTGCCATTTTTTACTTCCTTGCCCAGTTTTTACCAGACTCGTTCCAAAAATAATCAAAACCATCTGTGTTATCTTCAGACCAACCGTCTGCAGGATAAGCTGTAGGAGCTTCCCACTTACAAGTGGTTTCATTTAATACCCAAGAAGCAAACGGAGTAGGATGAATAAAAGCATCTAAATCTGCTCTATACTCAGCACCAACACAGGCATAATTTTTACGCATATTATGATTGTACGATGTTTGTTTCCAAGTACCACCTAATAAATTATGACAATATAAAGCACCTACTGCTTCAGATTCGTTATTAGATTCATCAAGGCAATCACTATTGTCAATAACAACTACTCTTAGTACTATATTACTTTCATTTATCTCTGCAAAATGTGCCATATAATTTCCTACTGGTACTCATATCGTATTATTACAATACCAGATCCACCATTAAATGTACCATTACTCAAACGAGGGCCACCGCCACCACCACCTGTGTTTGCTGTACCTGATGAACCACCATTTGCACCACCACCTCTTTCGTCAGAACCATCGCCTCCTCCACCGTTTCCACCTTCACCGCCACCGTTTGTGGTATCTTCACCACAACCGCCACCGCCACCTGCGTAGTATGTTCCGTTTAACCACTGTGCGCCAACACCGCCGTCACCACCTTCTGTTGAAGTTCCGTTAGCTCCTGCAGCACCTTTACCGCCACCGCCTCCAGCACTACCATCTGGGCCGCCATTACCACCGTCATTACCTTGTCCTGAAATACCTTCACCACCAGTATAGCCTCCTGAAGAACCTCCACCAGAACCACCATTACCAGCTTGACGATTATCCCATTCAGAACCGTGTCCTCCACCAGTAGAAGTTACTCCAAAAATAGAAGAGTTGCTACCCTGCGTTCCTACGGAGCTAGTACCAGCACCACCACCACCAACTACAACAGAATATGTTGTGGCAGATTTTGATTGTCCTGTAGCAGTAATCATACCACCAGCACCACCACCACCTGAGTTGTCATCTCCTGAACCACCACCACCTGCAACGATTACGTAGTCAAGATGGTTTGATGCAGCATTACCTTGAGTTGTTATTTCAAATGTTCCAGCACCAGTAAATGCATGGTATTTATAATTACCTGATGTAGTTACTGTGCCACCAGTAGCAGCATAAAAAGTAACTGCTGATTTACCAAATCCATCAGACATTGAAATAGCACCAGAAGTATCGTCAAATAAGTCACGTAAATCAGAATTGCCCATATTGATTGTGGCAGTAGCTGAATTACCAAGTTCTACGTTTACTTGCTGTAAAGAAATTGAATTACCTGCTGATGGTAATGCCATGTTTTATTTTCCTTTCAATACTTCAATCTCAGCTTTTAATTCTTTAATTGCTTCAATCAAATAACCAGTGATATTGCCGTAGTTTACACTCAGTGTACCCATTTCATCTTCTGCGGTGAGTACAAGTTCTGGTGCTATCTTCTGTAATTCTTGAGCGATGACACCTGATGAATCTTTACCTGTTTCATTACGCACATAATGTACGCCTCTCATCTCAGTTACTTTGGATAGGGCATCTGGGATTGTAGTTATGTTAGATTTCAAGCGTTCATCAGAAAACGCAGTAACGTCATTGTTAAATGTTGCGGCTCCTGCCGCTGACATATCAAGGGTGAGGGCTGTGATTGTTGAGCCACCATCGTTACCACTGAATTGCATATCTCTATCAGATATTGTTGTTCCAAGAACTGTAGAACCAGTACCCATATGGATATTAAATTCTGTGGTTCCAGCTACTCTACCAACGATATCACGACCAGCGGCATCAAGAATAATATCAGCAGCACCATCAAGCGTTATATCACCAGAAGACAGTGCAATAGTAGTGCCATCAATGTTGAAGTTGTCTATGTCAATGCCAGCGTCTGCGGTGACTTTTCCGTTAAACGTAGCCGCACCAGCGTCTGACATATCAAGGGTGAGGGCTGTTATTTGAGATCCGCCATCGTTGCCTTGAAAAAGCATATCTTTGTCAGATTGTGTTGACTTTAGCACCATACT
>Ga0208666_1000256_pt1 | contig 26945 bp, 40 predicted proteins | sample 5B_taG_FD_184078 | JGI IMG/M metagenome (GOLD analysis project Ga0208666, IMG submission 184078) | Marine viral communities from the Subarctic Pacific Ocean - 5B_ETSP_OMZ_AT15132_CsCl metaG (SPAdes) (version 2) | ecosystem: Environmental > Aquatic > Marine > Oceanic | place: Pacific Ocean...
ACCTACCAAAGGCAGTTGTTAGGGTATCTCCACCCCCAGATTTAGCGTCACCTTCTGGTTCTGCTTTCTTTGCCTTTGCTTTAGGTGCAGGTTGTTGTCTAGGAGCACCAGCAAGTTTATCGTCTGCACGACGAGTTGCCATTTGCTTGACTGGACCTTCATCTTTAGCACCAGGCTTCTTATTAGTAAACTTTAGTCTACCTTTATCAGTAACCGCCACCAAAGTTCCACGGGAATCGAACCAACTACCGTGTCCATCGCTTTTAAGGTTTAACTTCTTTGCCTGTAAGGATGCTTGAGAAGTTCCTGCTTCTGTTAAGAATAGTGAAAAACGTTTCATATCTATATTTAGCTTCCTTCTAAGTTCTTACTAAACACTCTTCATGTATCTGAGTGATAAACTCATCAGATATAGTAGCAAAGAATTGAGGTGCTTGCTTAAAGTCCCCCTTATATCTTAACTGAACATCTAAAACAGTAATACTTTTACCTTTAGAGGTTATGCCCAATTTATAAAATAATTTTGCAGCATTAGATTCCATTTTTTTCTGCTTATCTAATTCTAAAAAATAACTAGCATTTTTACCAGCTAGATTTGCTAATCCACAAAGAATAGAATGTTGAGGAATAACCTTTGCTGGTTTTAATATAAGTTTGTCTTTTGTAGCATCTTTTTTAACAGGACTATAATCTGCAAAACCCGTTACTAAAGCAAACTCAAAATGCATATCCTCCAAATCTTTAGCAATAAGTTTAGTTGCCATTTTTGTTTTTAATGTAATATCAATTAGATTAGATGCAAAATGTCCTGCTTTCTTTTTAAGAACCCCATCAAATCCTGCATATAATTTATTTTTAGGATCTGCTAGATCTTTATTAATATAATCTCTCAATCCCATTCTACCTTTAGGTGCATCATATATGGTGGCTTGATCAATCGTTCCATCAATATCTGTTAAATCAATAGGATCATCATCTTCATTAAATCCTTTTAGATTAATCAAAGCAACTTTATCTTTACCATTAGGTTTAAGAACTTTATAATCCCAAATTTCCTCATCTGTCATGGACTCCAATCCCCTCAAGGTAATGATACCTTCTTCCTGTGCTTTCTTAACTACTGAAGGAAAATATTTAACTCTTATCTTATTTAATTTTTCTCTTTCCTTATCCAGACCTTCTAAGAAAGTAGAGTATGCTTTATTAATAAGTGTAGGATCAGCAGCTTGAACATTCTTCTTTTTCTTTAGAGAAATTCCATAGTAAGTATTCTCATCATATTCTACCACCAAATCTGAAGAATTATAATCAAACCCACTCTTCTCATTCTTTAATCTAAACTTATCAACTTTTGCTGGCCACTTAGCACCTGTCATGAATACTGCAGACATAATATCATTAGTATTTCCAAATCCTTTCATAAAATCTTTAATACCAATAGCCGCAGAAAATCCTGCCACAATATTAGCAACTAACTCCGTTCTTTTCTTATAATCCGTTAAAAATTTTTCATCTCCTGCATTCTGAAACATCTTAACAAATTTACCATCAAGAGGTTTAATTTCTGCTTTAGCTTTTTTTAATCCATCATTAGATGCCCATCTCAAAACTGCTGATCCAGTATTATCATTTACAAGATCATTCATCGTCTTTGTTGGAATTAATAATCCAACAGCACAAAAAATCTCAGAAGGTTCTAATGAAGTTTTCTTTTCAGTCTTTGCTGCAACCATCTATCAATATCCTCCCATCGCTTGCTGTGCTCTTTCCCTCCGCTTTGCTTGAATCCTTTCTTTTGCCATTCTTTTTTGATCATTCTTTTTCTTATCTGCTTCTCTCTGATCAATCTTATCCTCACGAGATGCTACTACATCTTCTTTATCACTCCGTCTTTCTTTTCTTTCTTGCTCTGCCTTTTCACGTTCCGCATCTTTCTTTTCCTTACGTGCTAAACGTTCTTGTTTTGCTTTTTCTATTGCTTCTTTATTATCTTCTTGAGATTTCTGTCTTAACTCATTAGATGTTTGCAATCTAGATTGAGCTCGTTGAGCACCTCTCTCCTTAAAAGCAGAAACTTGATCGTTCTGCCTTTGTTTTAGAAGTGCTCTACGTTCACCTATATCCTCAAAGAATTGATGAATAGTTTTCATTTCTTACGAGTATCCCTTACTTCCTGTCCTGCTCTTCTTGCAGCCTTGTTACCTGTTCCTCTATCAGTTGCAGGTGCTTTACCAGAACGACCACCTCTTTTTATACGGAATCCCTTACCACCAAACTCACCATGACTTTGTGCTGCTGCTTCTTTTGAAGATGCACCTGCCTTTCTTTTGGATTGTCTATCAGTATATGTACTATGGAGTCTATCAGCAGCATCGGATTTATCTCTACTATAACCCTTCTGCCTATCCTTCACTCTTCTCATTGCAACATACATTCTATCAGATTTGTCAGTAGACTTCTTCTCTGCATCACTTACAGGTCTTCTCTTAACTTTAGATGAACCAGATTCTAATGGATGCTTCTTACCAGGATTACGACGATGCCACATAGACTCCATCATATCCAAGATTTCATCCTCTGGAAAATTACCTAATGAACTTTCTACAAATTGTAAAAGATCATCATCTATTTCATCTAATATATAAACTTCAGTCAGGTCTGCCTCCTTAAGTGCTTCAATCTCTTCTTTAGTAAACTTACCACTCTCTTCTAATGCACCCCATCTCTTGATGTCTGCTTCTAGTTCTGCTGCCTTTACTTTCTGAACAGTCTCAATATATTCAGCATCAACAGATTCAGTAGTAGATCCTTTCTTGTGCTTCCAATCTGGATCATCCTTCTTCATCTTCTCTCTTTCAAATGCAGCATAGTCACGTTCTTTCTTCGCTGCTTTCTTATCACCCTTTTCCGTATCCTTAACTGCTTCACCAGTTCCTTTCTTGGATCTGTACATATCAATTACTGCTGCTACCTGATCAGGAGTATCCTTTTGCTTCTCTTGAAGTTGCTTATTCTTCTCATCATTAATAGCATGTTCATGATACATCCCTTCAAGAATTTCTAAATCTTCTACAGGACAATTCTCAACAATATACTCTTCAAACTCAACATCATAATGAGTTACTTTATTGTTCTCGTCAAGAGTATGCATACCTGTAATACAATTACCAACACCATACTCTTCATGCTTTACCTTTGATGCACAGTCATGTCCTTTCTTTTTACCTTTCTTCTTTCCGTATCCCTCAATCATATCTTCCTTTGATACATCCCACCATCTTGATTCACCAACACCTTTTACTTTATCTGCTTTTGCAACATACTTACCCTTTCCTGTTTCAGCAGCCTTTTGAAGATCTTTGACCTCCTTACCCATTGCCTTCTTAATTGCTTTATCTTTAGAACCCATGTACTCATCAGTTCCTGATTCTATCTTACCATCACCATCATAATCTTTATCTGCCTTCTTACTTTCTTTTACATTCTCTTGCTTACCATAAGTTACGCAAGGGTTCTGTCCACAACCACAATTTTTCTTTCCTTTTGTATCTGTGCTATGCCCTTCTCCCAAATGATCGGCAGCCTTATATGCTTTGTTACCTGACTTATAATTCTGATAAGCTTTAGTGTTTGCTTTTTTATCAGCAGCAGTAACTACCATACGGGTATCTTTCTTCTCTTCCTTTTTCCCGCCATATACTGCTTCGTATACTGATGCAATATTTCTTAGATCCTTGGAATTCATGTTAATACACTAGTTCTTCTCGAAGTATTTATACATTTTCAGACATCCAACTACTAATAGCAGCATCATACTCAGCAGTATGCTTAAATGCTTCTAACATAAATTGCTTTCTTAATTCATCAACAGTAACAGAAGATATGTTACCATTCATTGCATCAAGATAAATTCCATACTGATTTGGATTAGTTAATACAGCAACATCCTTATAATTCTTTGCTGCCGATCTTACCATACTAGGACCACCAATATCAATATTCTCTATTGCATCTGCAAGAGTTACATCTGGTTTAGCAACTGTCTCTTTAAATGGATATAAGTTAACTGCAACAATATCAATCAATCCAATATCATTTGCTCCACGATCTAAATCATGTGCAGGATTTCCTCTTTGAGCAAGAATGCCACCATGAATCTTTGGATGTAATGTCTTTACTCTTCCATTCAGAATCTCTGGTGAACCAGTATACTCAGATACCTTCATTACAGGTATACCTTCTGCTTGAAGAGCAGCAGCTGTTCCACCACTAGATATAATTTCATATCCAGAACGAACTAACCCATCTGCGAAATCAACAATGCCGCTTTTGTTTGAAACACTTAATAATGCGTAGTAACTCATAAATCTCCTTCTTTACGGTTTTCTGAATGGTGAACATCAAACTCTCCACCAGGATATCTTGCTTTAAGTTTGTCTACATTCATCTCAATAATTTCATCAAATGTAGTATCTAATGCCATACATGCCTGTGCAATATACCAGCAGATGTCACCCAACTCTCTCTTCATATGAAAGACATTATCTTCATTGTAAGGTTTACCCTGTAAGATAATCTTCTTGACTACCTCAGTAAACTCACCTGCTTCAGCAGTAAGACCAAGTGCAGCAGTAAGTAATTGAGGAACATTACAATCATCCTCTGCTTCTAATTTACTTATTCTCTGCAAGAGTGATGCAAGATAAAGACTTTCATCACTAGTTACACCTTGAACGAACTCAAGGTATTTTTCAGTATCTACATTCACTTTACCAGACAATCCAGACACAACTCTTTCTGCTCTTGCCCGATCCTTTGGATCAGTAAAAGGATTTTCTGCATTAGGATCATTTCTTTTGTAATCATAGTAAGCGTCAGAATGTTCTATAGTCATTTTAAGATAAACGAATGTTTTTTGCTAGTCCAAGTTTCTTTAATAATACTATATGATACCACGTTAAGTCAACCTGTCCTGGTAAAATACCTTGCTTTGCTGAACTTGGAAATGCGTGGTGATTATTATGCCAACCTTCTCCAAAGGTTAATATTGCTACCCACTTATTATTACGTGAATTATCCTCGGTGTCAAATGGTCTTTCTCCCCATGTGTGCGTTGCAGAATTAACTAACCATGTCACATGATATACCACAACCAACCGAAGAAATATACCCCATAACACATAAGACCATCCACCTAAACTAAAAAGAAAGAACCCTAAAGGAATCTGTAGAAATAAGAACCACTTATCTAACCATTTGAAGTAAGGATCCTTTCTCAAATCTGCTGTGTATCTATATGCTTCTTTTTCAGCAGGAACATCAACAAACATCCATCCTATATGACTCCACCAAAATCCTTTGTTCATATCATGTGGATCTGGATCTGTATCAGAATACTTATGATGCTGACGATGTATTCCTGCCCATGTGATAGGACCATACTCTGCACTTAATGCTCCACAAGTTGCAAGGATTCTTGCCACCCATACAGGAACACTAAATGCTCTATGAGATAATAATCTATGATACCCTAGAGTAACACCAAGACATGCCGTAACCCAATACAAAATAAAAAGAGTTGCTACTGCTCCCCAACTCCAAAATTGAGGGGACAATGCAACTCCTGCGAGAACATGTATTACCAACATGAATATAATTGTTGGCCATTTAATATTCTTCAAAACTTAAAATCGTTAAAGGTTTTCTTAATCTTCTTATCTTCAGGATTATACTCTTCTTCTTGTCCACTGTCAACTATATCTTCTTGTGCCTTCTGTTCACAGTCATATAGTCTCATCTTAGCACGATCTATACCAACAACAAATCTCTTATTCATCGTAGGATCATTATACCTATTCTTCAACTGCTTAACCATTATCTGATTCAACGGTTCCAAGTCTTCTGTAGAAATAAGGGCAAACATAAGGTCAGCAGTAGCAGGCAATCCAAAGGATTCAGAGGTGTCAGTAAGCTCAACGTCACTACTACCGTAACCGCTACGAGTAGTTTGAGTGGCAGATACAATCGGAAGGTTCGCCTCAACTGCGAGACCCCGTAATTCTTCTGCGATTGCTTTGATGAATGAGTAGGAGTTGACATTACTTCCTGCCCTGTAACGAGAGGATGAACATATGTTTAGATAATCTATGAATATTATATCAGGTCTGAAAGACTTTTTCAATGCCAACTCTTGAAGTAATGCTTTGAAATGTCCTGAATGTGCAGAGGCAGTAGGATACTCTTTAATAATTAATGTTCCCTGTGTCTTTTCCGCAAGATTAGTAACCTTACTTTCAAACATAGGTTTAGGTAAATCTGTTATGTCCTGTATATTGACATTAAGTAAATTAGCATCGATCCTCTCCGCAATCTTTTCCTCTGCCATTTCGAGAGTGATGTAGAGGACGTTCTTTCCTTGGAGCAAAGCACTGCTAGCCACATGACACATGAATAAAGACTTTCCAACCCCTGTGCCAGCGAGAGCAATGTTGAGAGTCTTATTCGGTAGACCTCCTTTCGTAATCTTATTGAAGTATTCGAGATCAAATTCGAGTTTGTCTTCCTTCCTGTGATACGATTCATACCTTGCCTCATAGTCGTTTAAGTAATCATGCCCTATATGATTATCAAAAGAAACAGCCAGAGCATCAGACAAAATGGTAGGAATAGCATCCCTTCCTTTAGTTTCATCCTTACCATCTGCAAGTTGGATAGACTCCATCAATGCCAAATAGATAGCACGATCTCTACACCACTTCTCAGTGGTATCTACCAACCATGTAAACTCAGATGTTTCATCAGTTAAAGAAGTAATTAGATCAGTAACTTCCTTAAATGAAGAATCATTTATATCCTGTCTCTTCTCTGCTTCTATACAAAGAATCTCTTTCGTTGCAGGTTTATTATACTCCTCAACAAATTTAACAATCTCCTCGAATACAACCTTCTGGTTGTAGTCTTCAAAATAATCTGCCTTAATAAAGGGCACAACCTTTCGGACATACTCCTCATTATGAATGAGATTACGTAATATTAGAAATTCAACTTTGTCCATGAGGCACATCAAATACAAAGGTTATCCTGGTCTCGTCACCAAGATTCACAGTCCCATGTGGTATCTTATTATTAAACCACAATAATGTTCCTGGGTCAACTATTATACTTTCATTTCCTACAAAATATTGATACTGTCCTTTAATTGATAAGTGATACCTATTCTTATCCAAGTAATAAGTTCCTTCATCAATATGTGCTCCCACTATTTCATCAACAGGTAAAGCAAGAAAACCACACCTACGTATATCAGAGAACTGTTCTCCAAGATACTTTAACACTTCAGTGTGATGCTCATAGGCAGGAGTAGGAATACATATCTCTGTGTTACCTACATCTTCTCCCTTCTTTGTGATCCCACCCATAACCAATTGAAGGATATCAACTGATGTAATGTATTGATGAGGATCTTTAATCTCTGCATTCTCTAAACCTTTTTGAGATCCCCAATCACTAGGGTATTGATCTAGCTGTGCTTTAATTTTAGATACATCAATTCCCTTTTTAAGGATTTTAATATTATCCATAACTGAATAAGAAATCATTCACAAGACTATCTGCCTTCTCCTTACCAAACTTACCAGCAAGAAATCCTCCTACTGGATCTAGTTTAGTCATGTAAGTATCAAAGTCTTTATAAAGACTAGTATCAGTTCCAGTTGGTTTTGCTTTCTCTAGCATATCAATATAACATTGAAGATACTTTTCAAACATTGGAAGATGAGCATCAACCTCATACTCATTAACATACTGTATATAAATGTTCTTTGAGAAATGATTACCTGGTTCAAAGAATCTATAATCACCTCTTCCTATCGGCAATCCTTCAACCTCAAAAAGAAAATCTTCAGTTGGATGTTGAAAGTCAAAGACTATTATAATTTTCTTTGGAGAAAACTTCATCAAGTCCATACCAAAACAAGGCAGCAGTCCTGTAGGAACATCTGCATTTGTTTTTGGATATGCTATACAGTTAAAGATATCAACATTCTTACCATCAGATATATCTACCTGCCTTGACTTAAGTAAGTAAGGATGTGAATGGTCTATAGCATTTAAAGAAGTTCCCTTTGCTTGCCATGATGCCCATAAGTTCTCAATCTTACAGGGTAGCATTGACCGATAGGTGCTAATGTAGTTTTGCCAAATTGTCATGAACCATAACTAAATTCGTTTTGTGCAATCTCATCCAATGCTTGCATTACTTCATCAGTAAAGTAAGTCTCTGGATCGGCAAGGATCTGTTTAGCATAGATCTTCTTACCATTCATTTCATATCTACCTGCTACATTCTTCCATAGTCCTCCAATCTCACCAAGTTCTAGAAGACCATAATACTTATCAAGACCACGCTCATCATAATAAAGACGTATCTCAACAGTTTTATTCTCTTTACTTAAACGTGATTTGTGAGTCTTTGCTTTGATAATGTTTCCAATGATATCTTTTCCATCTTTTTCTTTCTTCTTGCTGAGATATATGATTGTACTCGCTGCATATTTGAGTCCACTACCTCCCCCCATTTCTTTTGTTGGAACATAAGCTCCGATGACATCATACGTGTGATTCGTGACAATGAGTGGAACATTCGCTTGGCCAAGTTTCAGGGTTAACATTCTGAATGCACCCTTCACAAGTTGAGATTTAGTCATGTCACGAACTTGCTTATCATCAAGTGCGTCTCTAATCTCTTTCTCGGTGGAAAGCATTCCTAAAGAGTCTAACACGAACATGCAGGGCTTGCGATCTTCTGTGTTGGTCTTTAAATATATATCAATTGCTCTAAGTGCTTTACTTCTAAACTCTTCAATGGTGACAACATTTACCACCACAAGACGGTTCATGTCAATCCCACGAGACTCAAGTAATCCCTTATTAACTGCTGCTTCAGTATCAAAATAAAGACAGTAACCATCAGGATTACTATCAAGAAAGTTCTTGACAACAGCAAGGGAAAAATACGTTTTACCAGTAGAAGACTCACCAGCGATGGCAGTAATCTTATTGCTAGATACGCCACCAAAAACGGAACCTGACACCACTGCGTTAAAGATGTATGAACCCGTGTCGATGAATTGTTCTGTTCCGTCGATGTCTTTGGCGAGTTGGGTGTATTCGTCACCTATCTCCTTTACTATCTCTTTTAAAAAATCCATTCTATAACCTCAATAATAATATTATAACATATGATATCAAATATCACACGCTCCTTGTTGGCATTGATATTCATCAGACTCTGAAAATACCTGCACTCTATTAGGATCGCTAGAAAAATCTAAATCAGTATGATCTTCCTTTAGATTCCTATCATCTATTATGTTCTTAAGTAAGAAATAAAGTCTAGTATCACCACCAAGAGATAGTGCATTTACTATGGTCTTTAGATCCTTATGATCGATAGGTAATTCCATTAGGTGAAAAACATCTCTAGGTTTACGGTTTTTTCAACGTTCCACCCAATAGCATCAAGGATGATTTTGAGTGGTTCCAAGAAGGCTTTGTCAAATTGTAGATCATAATCAATGTATCTGTCAAGACCAATTTCACTAGGAAAATCCTGAATAAAAGAAATGATATTCTCATGAATAACATTAGGTTTTTTCAGATAACAGAACTTGACCTTTTCGCCATTTTGGATCAAAGAATACTTATTGTCTAACTTATGTTTTTTAACATAGTGGTTATACAATAATGCACCCCGTATATGTATAGGGGTTCCTTTTGCATATATTGTGGAGGATGCCTTATACTTTTCTACATTAGTAGCAGAACGTGGGAATGCAATATCCTCTGGTGGAAGTTTCTTAAACTCTCTCCTAGACTTGTCAATAAAATCAATAACGTCATCTTCAGTTCCGTTCATCATAAGTTTGAGAGCAGACTTAATCATCTCTCTACAAGGTGCTGGTGTAGAGGATTTAACTGCTTCAATACCCATCATCTTAAGTTTGGGTTCTTCATATCTAACACCCTCACTATCCCATACATTAAGGATGTATCTCTTCTTAGCAGTCCAGATACCCCTCTCTGCAATATTCTCCCGCTTCATTTGCATCTTTTGATCATAAGCACTTACGTAGTCGGCCAACGCTTGGTAAGAACCCTCAATAAAAGGCTCAAATTCATTCTCACACACCTTATTAAGGAACGAGACAATGCCTTGATTAGTTTTCTCTCTGCCCTCGTATACAGCCTCAACCAGAGGACCGAGATTAAGATAAATGGAATCAGTATCTGAAGCAATAACATAATCAATACCTTCTGTTTTTAAGATCTTATTGACCTTCTGGTTCATCTTGTTCTCTATCCAACGTATGGATACTTGGCCAGACAAAGTAATTGCTTCTGCATTAGCAAGTTTGTAATACCTAAAGTACTGATTGCCGATAGCACCATAAGCACTATTAAGGGCAATCTTCTTTGCCATCTGGATATTGTTACACCTAGCAATCTCTTTGGTGAGTGCATTGGATGGATTCTTTTCATACTCTTGTTTTGCTTGAAGCATCTTCTTCTTGAACACCACTCTATCACCATACATCTTATCCATCAACTCTGGCAGAAATCCACGCACATCTTTTCTATACTGTGCTCCATTTGCACAAGTAGCATAATTAGGATCAAAGTCTGTTACCTCTTCGTTTAGGATCCTTTCAACGCTCGCACTGGGATGTCGAGTCTCCCTGATGGTCTCTGGGGAAATGTTATATTGCATAATAAGATGAGGATACAAGCTATTGAGGTCAAAACTAACCACCCAATCATACTTTCCTGGTTTCGGTTCCTTGACATACGCCCCCGCATACTTTTCGTTTTTTTGGGATCTATTCTTAGGAGGAATAACTATGTTCCTCTTCTTCAAATAGTTATAAATGATGGTGTCCCACATTCTAACCTGATAGAACACATCACTATAATTGACCTTCGCTTCATATGCCATAGTAAGAGCAAGTTCAATCAACTTCATCTTACCTTCAAGGCGGTCAACTAGTTCCACGTCAATTATATTGTATTCAATAAACTTCTGCCAACCCTGTGTATAGAAGTCCTTAAAAGTCTCAAACTCACTATGGTCTAACTTCTGCTGACCCAACTCTACCTTTGCAATATAATCCAACCTATAAGACTCCTGTGCCTTGTAGGTAAACTTCTTATACAGGTCAAGATAATCTAACTGAGTTACACCACCCACATCATATACAATTTGAGTGCGTCCCATTACATGAATCTCACCCTCACTTACAAGTCCCCAAGGTGAGAATCTCTTCATCAACTTCTCACCAAGAACTCTATCTAATCTTCTGCAAATATAAGGTATGTCAAACATCTGTATGTTCCATCCTGTAATCACATCAGGAACATCTTGCATCCAATAGTTTATGAAAGACGAAAGCAATTCATATTCATTAGGACAATAATTATAAGTTACATCCTTCCTAGTATTCTTAAAGGGTTTACTTCCCCAAGTAATAATCTGCTTAGTTGTATAGTCTTGGATTGTGATTGCCAGAATTTCTTCGACGCACGATTCCACATTAGGGAAACCCTGCTCAGACGTAGTTTCAATATCCAAAGTAACAAGTTTAATCTGAGATATGTCAAACTTGATTTCATCATCTGGGTATTTCTCTGAGATATACTGGTAAATATACCTGTCATTCCCATATATCTCAAATCCCTCAACCTCATCATATCTCTTATAGAACTCACGGCAGTCTCGTACCGTGCCTGGATTGATTGCTTCAACTTTTTCTCCACTTAACGTTTTATATTTAGTCTTAAGATTCTTTTTAGATTTGACAAATAGAGTTGGAAAGAACTCATCACGATGTTCATACCTTCTACCATTCTCAACTCCTCGGACCAGAAACTGGTTGCCGATTAGTTGAACGTTGGTGTAAAATTTCATTCTTTAATAAGGTCTTGATATTTTTCAAGTAGGGTTGGAGTTGGCTCTGCCAATGTGAGTATCTTATCAGAACTCATCATAAAATACTCATCTTTTGTAACACCATTTAAAAATGGTTCTAAAGTAGTAGTTCCTTCTAGCGTATTAATCCAGAAAGGATTCACTAACTTACAATCAGGTTCACCTGGAACAGCAGCAGGAACTTCATCAATCTGACTTATCAGAATCTGTTGCGTTGTTGTCAGTGCTATTACTTTGATTTCCATTGTTTACAATGTCCTCGATGTACATTTCTTTTAGTTTGGTTACTGGTTCAACTAATGTAATTAACCAGTCGGCAGGAATAGGAATAGTCTCATCTTTAGTAAGAGGTATCCAAGGAAATAAGGAAACTTCATATCCTGCTTTTTGAGTGTTTCCTTCTTGCTCTTCAGGAAGAACATTAGGGTTTCTCATCTTAACAACACAAGGTTTGTTTAGATAATACCCTATTACTCTTCTATCATTACCATCATCACCTGCTGCCATTTCCTTAACATCGCAGATAATGTCTTCTCCTGATTTGAGCAATAATAATTTAAGACTCATAATATATAATCACTTAATACTATTCTAGCACAACTTCTCCAATTGTCCAAGACTTATATCCATGACCATCTATTTCTACTAGAGTATCAACCTCAACTTCTGGTGGAACAATCAAACAATATCCTATACCAAGATTAAATACTCTCTTCATTTCTTCATCATCCACATTACCTTGATGCTGAATAACATTAAAAATTTCAGGTGTTTTCCATGCACTATAATCAATCTTAATACCTAATCCTTTTCTAGGAAGACATCTTGGAAGATTTTCAGGAAGACCTCCACCAGTGATATGTGCCATACCAAAAATAGGAAACTCTTTTACCAAGTCCTTAACTAGTGAAGCATAAATTGTGGTTGGGTTAAGTAGTTCTGGATATTCATCTACTTTCAACTTCAAACGAGTTGTTAGATAACGAATCAAACTAAACCCATTAGCATGAACACCATTACTTTCTATACCAATGATCTTATCACCTGGATTGATAAGTTTGCCATCAACAATCTCACTCTCCTCTACAACACCAGTGCAGAATCCAGCAATATCATAATCAGGAGTAAGTGCATTAGATTGTGGATGCTCTGCAGTCTCTCCACCTAATAAAGTGCAACCTGCTTGACGGCAACCATCAGCAATTCCTGCTACTAATTCTACAATCTTTGGATTATCTTTTACTGTTGGACAAGAAATATAATCAAGGAAGTATAAAGGTTCTGCTCCACATGTGATTACATCATTTACACACATTGCAACAAGATCTATTCCAATATTATAATTCTTATGGAATAGTGTTGCCAATTTACCTTTGGTTCCTACACCATCCGTTCCAGAAACTAGAATAGGATTTTCATATCCAGAAGGTATTCTCATCATACCATTGAAACCACCAAATCCACCCATGACCTCTGGTCTATGAGTGGACTTAATTTGTGGTTTAATTTGATTTACAAAATCATTACCAGCGTCTATATCGACACCTGCTAATTTATAATCAAGCACAATTCCTTCTTCTTTAAAATCAAGAGGATCATCCCAATTTCTTTCTGTCATAATCAGTCACAATATTGAAGGTAGGTTCCTAATCGCCGCTAATCCTGAACCTACCAAAGGGGATTACCGCAGTCAGAGGTAGCGAAGCCTTGACTCTTATATTATATCATAAAAAGTCTTTTCTTGCATGGTGCTCTGGAACAATCTTTGTCAATTCCACGGTGAGTAGTCCATCAACAAACTCGACGGATCCAATCTTCGTATCGTCGGAGACCGTCCAAACTCGTTCAAAGGAACGTTGGGCCAATCCTTTGTGGATAAATTCTCCATCAATTTCCTGTTCTTCTTTTCTGCCTTCAACATATAGTTTTCCAAACTCCGTATAGACTTTAAGTTCATCTTTCTTGAACCCCGCCAAGGCGATTTCGAGTTTCGACTCATGATTATTTAACTGTATCAAATTGTATGGTGGATAATTAGATTGTGGGAAATCTGAATTAAAGAAACGATCCAGATAGTCATCCATCCCTATGCCATTTTGTCTTATCACCTTCATTAATTCTGGAAGGTTGGCAGTGTGATATGTTGCTAGATTAGCCATGGTTCTCCTTTAAAAGCGAGTGTGTTAGTTTGGATCCTTTCGGCATCCAGTACTATTTAACCATGAAGCATAAAAAAGGGGGATGTTGAATCCCCTACATTTTTATTCGGTTTCCTTCGTCTCCTGTGCTTTGCCTTTCTTTCCTATGTTATATTTCTGCTCTAGTATCCAATCACCCTTATCTTTGTAAGATAAAACTTTAATTTGATTAAGTGGAGCAATATCAGAAACAGATTCAGATTTTACTACAGAAATAAGTCCCCAATCAGCAAGTAGGCGAGTAATGCGATTGCGACGCTGTACGTCGTTAGATGTGAGATTAGCATGTTTACCATCCAGTGCAAAGAGTTCCTTAAAATGCACTATATAATATCTTCCTTGCTTGTGCAATATATGACAACTTTGGTAAAGTTTCTTTTCTTTTCTGGATGCTACACCAATTCTTGTGAGTGTTTCCCTAACCTTTAAGAAGTCATCTGGTTCGTTTAAAAGCACTTCAACCATTTGGTCTTGCGACCATTTTACTTCAGGCTCCTGCGTAGAAGTAGTCATTTCATTCCTCCAGTATCAAGTCGTTGTTTAATGTAATTAATTTGTTCAGGGGTTAATATTTTCAGGGCATTAGATGCCTTTTCGTTACTATAACCATAGTATTGTTTAATGATTTCGAGGTCTGTGACTTTATCCTTACGGAGCCAGGGACTGAATCTCTTCCTTTTCCTAAGTGTATTTAGATAAAAAGAATATTGCATGTCCCTATCAAGGAAAGAGTATTTATTCATCTCATTTGCAAACATCACACAATCAAGATGTCCTGATAAACAACGATTAACAATATATGGAGGATAATCCTTAATCGCTGCAGTATCTTCTTCAATAAGATTTTGCTTATTGAAGTTGATAGAATTAAGCCAGTCCTTTAGTTCCATAATTAAAAAGTAAAAGTTCTTTGCGTTCTTTCTGATCTTTCATATACTCACCAACCGACCTCATGGTGTATGTTAAATCAAACTCTGCTGCTTTCCACTGTGATCCTGTAAATCTATCTTTAACGAGTTGATCTGAATTATAACTAACTAACTGATGTGCTGAACTATCGCTGCAATCTTGAGCAAACTTGTCATGATCAAATCCTTTATGCATCGATCCCTTCTTACCATAAAGATTATCCTTAATATCATAAGGAGGATCTAGATATATAAACAATCCATCATGTATATCTGTTCTAAAACAATACTCATATGAATATTGATTTATATGCCAATGTGAAATTATTTCTTGATACCCTACCAATTTCTCAATACCTCTCATAGAGAAATTAGAATCACTTGCTTGAGCAGAGAAAGAAGAACTCTCAGTTAGTCCTGAGAAACTACATTTGTTTACAACATAGAAAGCAACTGCTCTATCTAAATCAGTCTTAGTTTTATCATTAACAATATCCTTCATTTCCGCAAATAAACATCTTGCAGAGTCTTGATTGCAATGAGCGATCTTAAGATTCTTTAGTTGTGCAGACAATTCTCCACCAAACATCTGAAGATTACTCCAGAAATTTATCAGGGGTTCATAAAGATCGTTAACAGTTATCTTTAAGTTAGGATACTTCTTACTGACATGTATAGCAACGGAACCACCTCCAAGAAATGGTTCACGAAATTCAGTATACTCCCTCAAGTCTGGGAAGTATTGATCCATCTTGACGCAAGCACGAGACTTACCACCAGGATAACGAAGGGGGGTTTTCAATGATTTCATTTCGGTAACTTCCGATTAAAATTCCAATAATCAAATTTCTGCCATGTATAGTATACACCAATCAGAGTTCTTTTTACAAACTCCTCAAGAAATATTAAAGAGATAAAAAAACAATCTTCTAAACTCATTTAATAAAATCTAGGTCCATAATCTTGATTAACCTCTACCTCAACAGTATCAAAAATTCTGTTCAATGAACGAGCAAACATTCTATATCCTGAACCAACATATAGTTGACCCAATACAACTGATACTGTTGCTACACCCCAAAAGATGTAATAAAATTTAGATTTCACTTGGTTTCTTTGTTTTTCCTTAGTAATCATTGTTCTTCATCATGTTTATGTTTAAGTTTACCAGACATCTCATATGCTTCTTTGTTTCCACCATGACCATGTGCGATGCCTAGTTCATGCATTTTAGCATGTTCATCAATCTGATCTTTTAGATTCTTTTTACCTGGTCCAAATGTAAGATAGATTCCATACGCAACCAAACCACCTAATACTAAACCAAAGAATAAAATTAATCCTTGATCAGGTGTAAGATTTAAGTGTTGAATAAGAACATCATCTTGTTTCTCCCATGTTCCTGGAAGATTATACACTGAAGGTTTTGATAGGAAAATCATTTGAATTCACACTCCACCATTAATTCGGTTAAACAAGCTAACATATTTATCTCTTGATCCGCAACGAACGCAATCTGATACTGATACTTAGCAATAATAAGGACAGCAGCAGGAATGGAACGAGGGACAAGGGAAGTGTAGAGACTATCATAAATACGACGCAAAAGTACAGTAGGATCATTGTCCAAGTTATTGACACACCATTTACGTACTTCCGAAAAATCTTTCTCCTTGAGGTTCTTGATAAGATCATTTACTTTTACATCGCTAAAGTGAGCCAGTATACCACTATCTATCTTACCACTAACTGAGTATCTCTGACACTCATTTAAAACTCTTCTCCAATCTGGAAAATGTTTATTAATAAGTTCTGCTAGAACTTTCTTATCAGTTTCAATTCTTTCTTGCTCTAAGATTGATACAAGTCGATTAAAGAATTTTACCGCAATTTCTTGTTTATACTTACCCTGAATACCAAACTCCACCACAGCACATCTCGAATGGAGGGGTTCAATGATTTTATTTTTGTAGTTGCAAGTGAAAATGAATCTGCAGTTCCCTGAGAACTCCTCAATAGACGCTCGCAAGAGGAGTTGTACGTCGGGAGTGGTATTGTCTGCTTCATCGATGATGATGACTTTATGCTTCGACTCGCTGCTAAGAGAGACTGTAGATGCGAAGTTCTTGGCGTTATTCCTAACAGTGTCAAGAAACCTGCCTTCATCCGATCCATTAATGACATAGACATCGACCCCCAATTGATTACAGAGTGCCTTTGCTACCGTAGTCTTTCCGCATCCAGCAGGACCAGAAAGCAGCATATTTGGTATCTCACCTTTATCTAGGAAATCAAGAAAAGTCTTCTTAGTTTGTTCTGGTAAAATACATTCTTCAATTGTTTTGGGTCTGTATTTCTCAACCCATAAAAATTCATCTCTCATAAGTCATTCCAATGACGGATTACTCCGCTAATAATAAAACAGTTAGTAACGAGATAAGAAAAGAAAATAAAAGAACGTACCATAACAATGTAGTTGTCGTATCGTCTAGTCTTTTCGTCAGAGAAGCTACCCAACGCATACTTCCAAGTCCTCCATAATCTTTTCATAAATGATATCCTGCGGATCTTCCTAGTGAATTAGATCCACCTTTCCACTCTTCTTTCTCATAATCAAAATCAGGATGCGGTGCAGTAGGCACAACAGGATCTTTAGATTTGTTCTTGATAACTATAAACTTATCAGCAGCAAATGTGCCAGCAAGTTGGACATCAATCTCATCACCATCATTCCAATTCAAATCACCATTTTTTTTAGTATGGTTCATTGCCTCTTGGATTTGGTCAATAACTTCTTGTGTTAGTTTCATAATACTGGATACTCTTCATTACGAACAAATTCAGTTTTCTTGGTTGCAAAATCTTCCATCAATCGCCTAACTTGTTTTCTATCGAGTCCTGCTAATTGTTCACAGTTTTCTAAACAACGAAAGATACACTCTCTATCACTTATGGGTGGAGAAATTTCCCACCCTTGCTTATCATAATACTTCTTACCCTCAGTAACTTGTGCCTCTACATGACCAAGATCTTGTTTCTTGGAAGGGTTCTTATAATTATGAGTCTTACTCATTTTTTAAAAACCCCAAGTTTATGCAGTAACCACATTGTAACTATTGTCCATCCTATAACATACCACATAACTATCCAAATGTAGAATCAGGTTCAAGTGCTATTAAGTAAACAAGATCTTGATTCTTATTAGTAAATCGTGAAAGTAACTTCTGAGAAACTACAACGTTATAAGTGCCAGGAAGAATCTTCATATTCTCTACCTTAAAGTTAAAAGAGAATGTTGCATCTGTTTCACCAACAGTAATAGCAAAATCATTTGATGCATCATTCTTCTTATCTCTAACTACAACCTTAACAACTCCATCACCACCAATAACTGCCAAATCAGGAAGTTGATAGATACCTGCTGCCTTAAGCAGTTTATCCAATTGGTCTGTGCTTAAATCAAAAACAGCATCTTCACTAGGAAGAGTTATCTCTTTCTCTGGAGGAGTAATTATACAATTAGCATCAGCAAAGAAATACTTAGATCTCATTCTACCTTCTTTAATAACCACATGATTATCATTGGTAAAATCTAATTCAGGACTTTGATGTAAATCTATACCATTAAGGAACTGACTTAAATCATAGATACCAAAATCTCTGGGCAACTCCTCTTCAATAGTTGCTTGTGCAAGGATATTCTTCATTACACTAATAGTCTTAAGACTATTTCCTTGCTTAAAGAGAATAGATTGATTAATCTCTTTAAAGTTCTTTAGAATGTCAAGTGTGCTTTTAGAAAGTTTCATATCGAGTGTTAGTGTAATCAGGTTCTTTAGTGTTTCCACTGAAGTAATAAAGGAGTAGGCAGTAATGCATTGCCTTTAGAATATCTTGCTTTGCAGATCCTTTCTTATCATACCGTGCAAGATACTTAAGTGCATTAGACCGACAGAAGGATTCAGCATCACCTACAGACTGAATCAAATCTAAAGTCTGTGTATTGTTTTGTTCTGACGTATAATGTCCTCTATAGGTTGAGGTAACATAAGTTTTAAGATCAGCAATACCTTTATCTTCCTCATATTTTTGAGGTTTATAATCTAAATTTGTTTGTGGTTTTTCTACTGTAGGTTCATTAACAAAACCAACACCATCCAAACTAAAATTTACAAATTCAGGTGCTATGTAATCAGGATCCACAGTCAAATTAAGTTGCTCAAGTCCTGAAGTATCAATACTGATATTTGTTATATCATCGAGATTGATATCACCAGCAGAAGCAGTGTTACCTGCTCCCACATTGAAATTTTGTTCACTCATTCCATCCTCTCCATAAAGTTCGTCATAAAGTAAGCTCCATGCATTAATCATACATCTACCCCTCTAACTTGTCAAGATCTACATCTGCATCTACCTTATCATATAGTTCAAGGAATGCTTGCTTAGTCTCATCATCAAATCTGTTTACACAAACTTGAATTGCTTTCATTTTATCGTTGAAGATACTGTAAGCACGAACAATATGAACCAATCTACGAGTGCTGATGATCTCTTCGATACCGCCATCATAGAATGTTTTACGAATAATGTCACCCCAATCTACAAGTCTTGCAATAAAGTCTGTATCAGTAACACCATGATGTGCAGCAACACCACCAAGTATTTTCTTCTCTACAGATACAGGTGGATACTCTTGCTCAAAGGTTACAGGGAATCTCTCAAGGAATGCTTCATTAAGAACATTAGTTCCTATGAATCTACCATCATCAGATCCTTTACCCTTTGTGTTAGCAGTAGCAACTACATTGAATCCTACCGCAGGTCTGACAAACCTACCGATTTTTTTGAGGAACAAGCCTTTGCCTTCAAGTATGGGTTGGAGGCATAGGATTTTGTTACTAGCCAAGTCAACCTCATCGAGTAACAAGACTGCTCCTCGTTCAAGTGCTTCAATGACAGGTCCGTTATGCCAAACTGTTGCCCCATCCACAAGCCTAAACCCACCAATAAGATCGTCTTCATCAGTTTCAATAGTAATGTTTACACGAATTAATTCTCTCTTAAGTTGAGCACAAACTTGCTCTACACCAAAGGTCTTACCATTACCTGATAGACCAGTAATGAATGTAGGATAGAACTGCTTTGACTGTATTACTTTCTTTATATCAGTAAAAGGACCAAACTTAACAAATGTATCATCTATTGATGGAACAAGATCCTGTGCAACTGTAGGTTCCACAGCAGGAGCACTAAAAGACTTTTCAATATTCTCTACTGCTTTAGTTGTTACCTCAAGGTTCCACTTACCCTTACCAACCTTATACTGCTTAATCTTTTTAGTAACTGTTGCATAAGCAATATCATTCATAGCACAAAAGGCACGAACATCAGCAGCTACAAATTCTTTACCGAAGGATGCTTTTAATCCATCAAATGCTTCTTGATCAGTCATTTTTAATTCAAATGTCATAATGTAGTTCGTTTCAATATAAGTATCATACACGAAAAAGGGGTCGAATAGACCCCTAGTGGACACTTTATGAACTGTATTTTTTAATGCTCTCTTCCCACTCTTTCATACTGCTTTGGTGCTGACCTTCATTTTCTTTAGGATCCAACTTGTCATACCCTTTCATCTTTTTCCATTTATTATACAAAGCACCTAATATCCAACTAGATGAAAGGCTATTAGGTCCATTCTCAAGTAATTCAAGATACCTTGCGTTACTTGTGTATGCTTTATATTCTTCTCTCCAATTGGAGTCATCATAAAGTTTTGTCATTAATTTCCGTATGAGAAAGTTTTTCCTTTAATTTGAGATTGTCCGTATGGGTTTTTACCTTGAGGTTTGAACCTACCAACATTTTCTCCTTTCTTATCTAATCCTCCCTTTCTGGTCCTATGGAGTGTAGCAGTTTTTTTAGTTTGTGTCAAGACAGAATCCTGCCCATACTTCTTACCTAGTTTCTTAACCTCTTTCTTAAACTTCTTCTTACTCATCTTACCACGATCTATTGCATAACTTTTCTCCTTTACCTTTCTTTCTTCTCCAGTCTTCTTATCTTTTTCTAGATACGATCCTTTTACTTTAGTAGGCCCTCTACCAAATTTACCACGAATATCTTTTTGTAATTGCTTTGATCTTTCTTGATTATCTTTTCTTGATTTATTACCACGATCAGCAGAAAGAGTTGCTATACCACTCTTATCAGACTTTGATTTGATTCTACTTAGACTACTTTCTTCTAAAAATTCTTTGAAGGTCTTCATTATCGTTGGCACTATTATAGTAATATTTATTCTTCTGAATTCTTAACTCAATACCATGCATTTTCAAAAGTGAAATCTTTGTATCAGTCATTTCCTCGCTATAAAAAATAAGAGGTTCTTTTAGTGATGGATCTCCACTCATTTTTCTCCCTCCTCAACTTCTACTATTGTCTTATAATACTTTAATCTTCTTCGGAGAAGAGTTACTTCTTCCTTTAATTTTTCTTTTTCTGTTGTCAGATCTGCGATTTCTTGTTCGTAGAGGATAATCATTTGTTCCAGTCGAAGGACATCATTTTCAAGATCCCATCGTGGTTTGGGATATGGGTTGGTCATTTTAGGGTATCTGATTAATTATTTACTCATTTAATGTTTGCTTTACGATCTTCTTCTAATCTCAATTGCCTCTTAAACTCATATTCAAGTGAGGTAAGATGATCATTTAAGAAGTGCTCATACTCATTACCCTCAATAAGATCATGTAGATGTGCTACATGTTCTAATGCAAAGACTAATTTAGTTTCATTATTCATTTTCATTCATCCCATCTCCTTTTCCCAGCTAGGGATTTCTTTAATGCAATCTTTAGTCATAATTAAAACTCAATAAATTCACTTTGCGGTAATCCAAGTTCTTCCTCTGGTTCTGGTTCAAAAGGAAGTCTGTCTACTGCTTTTGGTAATCCTTGTTGACCAGGTAGTTCTTCAGTGGGAGTTACACTAACATCAACCGTCTCAGGGTTGAGTGGTTTGGGAGCATCTATTCTCCTATAAGAAAATCCTCTATTTACAAGAACTCTATCTTGTGCGTCTTTTTCCCACCCACAATCACAATACTGTTCACCCTTATCATCAAAGACTCTATAAAAAGGATAGATACTCATTTCTTTTTCCTCACTGGCACATCAATTGTCCATGATGGAGATTCTAATTTAACCATCGTAAACTGTTGTCTGTTTTTCTCATAGGTCTTAGCAGGTTCATCACCAGCAGTAGCACCATAATCAGGTTTATTTGGATCTTTTAAACCCATGTAATCTAATATAGCACTATCTACCATAAACCAAAGTGTATCCCAAGTGATAGTTTCTCTTAGTTTAACTGCAATTCTATCTATATCCTCTCCATCAAGATACTCACCAGATGCTACAGCATTTGAGTAATCCTCATATTGAGACAAGAGTTTTGCTCTTGCTTCTACCAACTCATTGAGGTTAATAGTGATTTTGATGTCATCATTAATTGCCATAATTAGATCCAATCTGGTTTTCTGGAAGGGTCACGTAGATAATTAGATGCAGCCCAAGGTTTGCTCCTAATGTAATTTTTGTAAGCAGTAAAAGTGTCAATGCTTGTGTCATATTTAAACTCATCAGGCATCGCTCTAGTAAATGATTTTGGTGTTGTTGGTTTGAGAAGAGGAATAATACTTGCTGCTTCTTCTATAGTCTTTTGACAACTATGAATCTTACTATACCTATGAGTATACTCTTGACATAAACCTATACCATGAGCAACTAACCACCATGTATTAACAAGTGACTCATTTGCCCATGCAGTGCAGGGATGGTTACGAAACGCACCCTTTTCTGTTTTGTATGGTTCACCATTGATACGGTGTATCTGACCATAATCATGTCCCCACTTATCAGAGCATATGATAGAAAGCATTTGACATGTTTCTAATGGCATCTTGACAATGTGTTTATCAGGTAAAACTTGAGCAGACACATAAGGTGATGGGTCAGTAACAAAGATATTCATTCAGATAATCTCCATTGCTTTCTCATTGTAACATAGATTTCACTCTTTGCGACAGTATCTCTAACTTTCTTAAAGATTCCTGCAGATTGTGCATAGATGCTTGTTGCATGGTCTTCTTCTTGAGGCAGAATCTCTCTTGTTCCTTTCTTATACTTTCTACCAGAGTTATGATTAGCATACCTTCTGGAACGAGTAAATCCCATCTCAAGGAACTTGCGACACATATCCATACCTATAAAATCTCCTTTGACTTCATACTCAAGATACATGTCATGTATTTTATTAGATGATACTATTGCCTCGTTAGGAGTCTTGAATCTCCAATGAGCACAAATAAGGTTAGTATAAGGGCGTACCAATAACACTCCTTGTTCCCCCCTTCCAATGCGATAAAGTTTGCGATTTTTCTTAACTGTAAAGTCAAGGGTCTTGTAATTGAGGTCATAATTGAATTCCTTCATGCTACTAGTTCAATAAATTCACCAAGAACTTTTTTGTTAAGTTTTTTAGTCTTAAGAGACTTAACAAATGCTCTTTTGATCTGTGCTTTGGTTGCTTCATCATCCACATCAAATTCAGAATCTTGAGAAAGTGCTGAAGAAGAGATGGCGAAGTATGCATCATAACCTGAATTGGTAATAGTGCAACTCTTATTCTTCTTCCAATCTTTCAATTGCTTTTCATTATCCCAATGATAGGATGAAATGAAATATCTTGCATCACGACTTTCAAGAACACGAATACCAATAAAGTTAGTAGAAGGAAATCTGTCTTGAAGATTATATAGAAGAGCATCAGCAAACTTTCTATAAGAACCAGGAAGTTTATAAGTTCTACCAAGTTTACGATCTCTCAAGAAAGAACGATCACCATGACAAGGAACACACCCTAAAAATGGTTCATCTTCCCAATGACGATCAACCATCTTATTGTAAGGAAGTTGAGAACCTTCACCATCAGTAAGGACAATACACTGAACTTTCTCTACATTATTCTTCTCTTGGAATTGTGGGATGATCTGATGAAGAGCAACTAGTGTTTCATTCAATGGTGTTCCTGAAAGAACCAATTGATGTGGATAATCAAAAATAGTACGGTTTGTAAATGAATAAGCAGTTCTCCATATATTGAGCATTTGCTTTTCTAGTTCTTTAGCCTTTGTGTCACTAGTAAAGAAGTGCATCAAGTTAAAGTCACTATCAACATGAAGGAAACCTTCCTCTCTTACACAATGCTGAACCTTTTCTTCTTTCATCTTATCATAAGCACTGCGACGATACTCTTCATCATTTCTGTTTCTAAACTCACTAGTAAATGCATACACATCAAAAGGAATCTGAACTTTATTACAGAACCAGATTAGATTGTAAAGTTGCTTCAAGGTGTCCTGAAGAACATGTGACATAGATCCAGACCAATCTAGAATAAAGATTAGACCGTGATTCTTACCATCAGGAAGAACAGTTACTTTCTTGAATAGATCTTCATTGAACTTATATGTATGAAGTTTTCTTGTATCTAGAACCCCTGTCCTAGAAGTAGCAGCACGAGCATAAGCAGAAGCAGACTTTCTGCACTCGAATTCTTTAACAAGATACGACACTTCCTTTTGAGCATCTTTCTTGAATTTAACATACTCTCTATCAGGGTGCTCAAATGTAGTTTTAGGATAAAGATATTCTAATCCTTCAGGAACATTCTCATATTTTCCATATCTTTCTGCTAATACATCATTATATTTTTCTTCTGCTGTAAGATAATGATCATCAACTATCTTATGAATGGTTTCATTAGATACGATAACACTATCAAGATTAACTTTAGGAATCTCTACATATACATTCTCTGCTGAATTCTTTGATATAAGATCCTTCAACTTATCGTTTAATGATGATGCTGTTCTAACATCAAAGTTAGAAGATTCTAAATTAGAGCTAGGATCGCTGCCCCTAAAATCACTATCAATATCACTGTTCCCACTTTCCAAAGGAGCATTGCTATCAGAGTCAGAAAGGGAAGCATCAGTATCGCCAGTGCTATCAGTGTCACTATCCCCAGTATCTGAATCACTACCTGCAGAGGATTCTGGAAAAAGTTCTGACTGTATTCCTTCATTCGCTTCAGAAACTTGCTCTTTCGATTCTTGTTCCTGTTTGCAGAAATTATATAACGCTTCTGCTGCTGCGATGGTTTCAGTAAAGGTCTCGGCATTTTGGATTAGAGTGATAATCTCCTTTTCAGCATCTGAAAAAGATATAGGAAGGAACGAACCAATCTTGAAATGTAGATTAGCACGATCAGCAAGATTAAGAGTATCAATATTTTCATTTTCTATCTCAAAGAAATCACTTTGATGCATCTCATTATATCCTCTATAGAAGGATTTGGCAATTCCGAGATACTTTCTCTTCATCAATTTCTCAATTCTCGCATCCTCACATACATTTAAGAAGCTATGAGGAACGTGCTTTGGAGGATCCACATTAGGAGTGAAGAGTGCGTGTCCTACCTCATGTCCTACAAGCATATCATATACATAGTTGCTTGCCTTCTCCCAGATAGGAAGGATCAATACACGAGTATCGGTATTGAACTGTGCTGTCTCAACATGCTTGTGCTCTACTACAATGTCCTCAGTAGCAAGCAACTTCGCTAGTTGTGACTTGATTTCTTGTTGAACTGGCATGTAATTTCCTTTCGTATATACCTATATTACATGAAAAAACCCCCTTATTAGGAGGTTGTAGACACTTTATTAACTGTCTGCGTCTTTCTCTTGCAGAACGCAATGCCTGTGGTTTTAGCGTTCGCTTCTTTTCTTTCTTACTGTGATGCTGCCAGTTAGGAACTTTCATCTTTCTCACCCCATGATTCTAATTCACTAGTTCCCATACCATGACAGACAGTATACTTGTCCTGACCATCAGGTTCATTGAGGTCTGCTGGATTATTTCCTATTTGGACACACTTCTCTTCAGCCATTGTTCCTCACGGTATCCATAATATTTATTGTAGGGAACCATCCCAAATTACGCAACTCTCTTGTGTCAGCACATAAACTGTCTGGTTCACCAGGTGTATCCTCTTTAATAGGTAAATGTCCCATACCCATTGCTTCTGCCAACTCTAGAACTGATGTTTCCTCTCCTGTTCCTATATCAATGTATCCAGTATGAGTGCTTGGTATAAGATGACCAATAGCACTTACAACGTCATCTACATGTATCCAGTCCCTCCTGTGCCTTGTAAGATACTTGGCAGTGCCTTCTTGAAGCATTCTATACAACATATCATTTCTACTGCCTTCCTCTGCCCAGACGTTAAAGAAACGCATTCCTACGCTATCAGGTGGTGCTTGAACTTCATTTACCTTCTTGGTTATAGCATAAGGGTTTTGCCACCACCCATGAGCACCAGCAGAACTAGCATAGAGTAACCTGACATTATTGTCTCTACAGTAATCAAAGATAGGTTGGGACTTCTCTACGTTGTTTTCCCAGAACTTATTAGGGTTCTCTATACTATCTCGAAGTGCAGCAAATGCAGCAAGGTGAATCACCACATCAAATTTTGGATTATACAGATCACTATACTCTGCAAAATTACCAATATCAACTGGAAAATCTATACCAGTAACATCAAAACCAAGTCCTACTAAATGATCATAGACATGACTTCCAATGAAACCTTTATGCCCAGTAACTAATGCTTTCATGATCCTATCCTACTAAATCCTTTAACTTTTTCAAATTTGATATGGTTCTCAAACTTATCCTCCATACCAGTCTTATGGGAGATGACAAATACATTTGCATCCTT
>Ga0208666_1000257_pt1 | contig 26927 bp, 34 predicted proteins | sample 5B_taG_FD_184078 | JGI IMG/M metagenome (GOLD analysis project Ga0208666, IMG submission 184078) | Marine viral communities from the Subarctic Pacific Ocean - 5B_ETSP_OMZ_AT15132_CsCl metaG (SPAdes) (version 2) | ecosystem: Environmental > Aquatic > Marine > Oceanic | place: Pacific Ocean...
CCGAGGTCCATGAAACGTGATACGGTTGAAAAAAAACGCGTATAGGAGTCCCAGAGCCTCAAAAATTTTGCAAAAAATTGAGAGCTACCGGATCGCATATATGTTTATAATTGAAGTGAGTACTTACTAACCCCGAAAGCGAGTGTTTATGCGGAATGATGGTTCTAGTTTTGAGTCTGTAGAGGAAGCTGAAGAGAAGATTCTGAAGCTTGAGTACCGTTTGGCGCAGATTGAGCGGTTGGAGTCTTGTCAGACGGACTATTTGAGCTTTGTTCGTTCGATGTGGCCGGAGTTTATTGCGGGTCGGCACCATAAGATCATGGCAGAGAAGCTTGAGCGGGTGGCGAAGGGGGAGTTGAAGCGGTTGATTATTAACATGCCGCCGCGTCACACCAAGTCTGAGTTTGCGAGTTTTCTGTTTCCGGCTTGGATGATTGGTAAAAACCCTGCGATGAAGATTATTCAGGCTACGCACACCACGGAGCTTGCGGTGAACTTTGGCCGGAAGATCAAAAATCTGCTGGAGAGGGATGATTATTTGGAGATTTTTCCGGATGCGGCGCTTTCTGCCGACTCCAAGGCGTCCGGTAGGTGGGACACGGCCCGTGGTGGTATGTATTACGGCGTGGGTGTGGGGTCAAACTTGGCGGGACGTGGTGGTGATTTGATCATTATTGACGATCCCCACTCTGAGCAGACGGCGATGTCGCTGAGTGGCTTTGATGACGCGTGGGATTGGTACACGGGTGGTCCTCGACAGCGTTTGCAACCGGGCGGAGCCATCATTGTGGTGATGACTAGGTGGTCAGAGAAGGATTTGACGGGTCAATTGATCCGGGCACAGGGTCGGGACGCCTTGGCGGACAACTGGGAGGTCATTGAGTTCCCGATGGAGATGCCGTCGGGGCAACCATTGTGGCCTGAGTTCTGGTCATTTGAAGAAATGCAGGCGGTAAAGGCGTCGATTCCCCTGCCCAAGTGGAATGCGCAGTACCAGCAGAACCCAACGGGTGATGAGAACGCGATAATCAAGCGGGAATGGTGGAATGTGTGGGATAAACAGCAGATTCCGCAGTTGCAGTACGTGATTCAGAGCTATGACACGGCTTTTTCCAAGAATACGCGGGCGGATTACAGTGCGATTACGACTTGGGGCGTGTTTTATCCTGAAGAAGGGACCGTTGCGGGTTTGATTTTGCTTGATGCGAAGAAGGGGCGCTGGGATTTTCCTGAATTGAAGCAAGTTGCGATGGAATCCTACAAATTTTGGGAGCCTGAGACGGTAATTATTGAGGCGAAGGCGAGTGGTATGCCTTTGACCCACGAACTACGGAACATGGGCATTCCTGTGGTAAACTTTACGCCGAGTCGCGGTAACGATAAGGTATCGCGGGTGCACAGTGTCTCTCCGCTTTTTGAAAGCGGGATGATTTGGGCGCCGGATGAGTCTTGGGCGCATGATGTGATAGAAGAGTGTGCGGCGTTCCCTAATGGGGAGTATGATGACTTGGTAGACAGCACGACACAGGCGTTGATGCGATACCGACAGGGTAACTTTGTTCAGTTGCCATCAGATTATTGGGAAGATGAGAGTGCGAATCTTCGGCCAATGCAATATTACGGATAGATTCTATGATGAATAGGGCGAGTATGAGTTCTGGGATTGGGGCATATGCTCCTCGTTATATGCAAACGGGCGGTGAGGCAAACATGACCTCCGGCTTAGACGCCGCGCAAGGTTCAGCCAGCACTCTCACTCCCGAGCAGATAGCCGCGATTAATGCCATGAGCGGCATAACGGGCTCTGCCGGTCGTGGTGCGGCGGCAGGTTTTCAAGGCGGGGCTAACACGCAAGCCCTTCCGGATTATCTTAGCTTTGACGGCAATCTGGTCAGTATTGCGCCTACGGCAACCAACCTTCAATTTGTTAATTTGCTAAACGACTTAGGTCTTTTTAGTGATGAAAAATCTGACGGCCTAACGGATTACGAGTGGTTTGTTAAAGCAACACAAGATAATCCGGACGCAAACTGGATGTCGCAGTTATTCAATGACCCTAACAGAGACTTTGTAGTCGACGCCGATTTTGCAAGCAGAAGTGGTTACTCTGAAACCAACCTTGAAAGATTTCGTCGTCTTTCTTCTTTGATAAATCCGGCGAGTCAGTCGGGCGGCGTGTTTCAAGCGCCCATGTCTTTTGTTCAAAAATATCAAGGCGGATTAGGTCTAACCGCCAATCGCGGAGACGGACAGGTTGAGCGTCCGCGTCAGGTGTTTATTGGACAACGGCCCACGGGCCTTGGTCTAGACCCAAATACGGGACAACCCAGCGCACAACAACCGTACTACACGCAAGCTGACGTTCTGGTTGATTCTACTGAACAGCCCAACCTGTACACGTACAATATAAGCCCTGCTACGGGCATAGGTCAGTTTGACCCTATGAACGTCACTGCGCCGGTCAACCCATACGACACAGCGGCCACGCAGTTATCTACTTCGTACACGGCACCTACTACTACGACGGACTTTACGTCTGACGTAAATTTTTCAGATATTTTTGCGGACGTGGTAACTCCGGACAAAGTCCGAGAGTTTTATCGCATGTACCTTGGCCGTGATCCCGGCCCCAATCAGTATGTCATGCAGTTTGTCAATTCGGGAAAGACGCTGAGTCAGATAGAGCAGGAGGTGATGAATTCTCCTGAAGCGCAAAACTTTGCGATTACAGGGACCCCCGTTTCTTCGGCAGAAGAACTTGCTCAAATTACAAGCGCACGTGCCGCCGCCGCAAATACAGTGACTCCGGACAAAGTTCGAGGGTTTTACCGGCAACATTTAGGGCGTGATCCCGGACCTAATGAATTTGTGATGGGCTGGGTTAACTCGGGCATGAGTCTTCAACAGATAGAAGATGCGATTATTGCTTCTCCAGAAGGTCAAAACTTTTTGGGCAACAATGTGGTTACTACTGAACCTGCGAATACTGAACCTGCGAATACCACCCCGCAGACGGTCGTTGATACAAGCAACATAACGAGCACTGCAACAAATGTTGGAGATGTACCTGTTGGCGAAACGGGTTTGACCTCAACACAAGCCGCAATACTGGCTATGGAAGAGCAGGCCGCGGCAGAGGCGGCGGCAGAAGCGGCGGCGGCAAACACCACCACGCCTCCAACCACTAACACGGTGGGTCTTTCTACACCTGCTGTCGCGGGGGTGACGTTAACTACTGACGGCGTTGTTTTAAACAACCCAGCGGCTTCTACGACCTCGGACCCCAACGCGGGAAGAATGTCTTTTGAAGACTTTAGAAAACTTAACGCAGGCTTTGCCTCCGGAGGCATTGTTGAGCTTAGTGGCGACATGAACCTACAAGCTAACAGCGGACAAGGCCTTGAATCCTTTTTGCAAAGCCGGTCAAAAGCGGCACTTCGCCGTAATCTAGCGCGCACTGCACCACGGCCCACGGCTCCTGTAATGCAACAGGGCATCATGCCCATGGCCCGATAATGTCGTCCACCTCACGTGGAATAGGCGCTTTGTTTAAAGAAATTTTGAGCAAAGGCTTGGAGGAAGGTACGGCTCATTATTTGGGCATCCCTAAGCAAGATACCGATTGGGCGTCTTCTATAGGAGATCGTTACGGTTTATCTGTGCCTCAAAAAGATGCCGCTCGTCACGTGGCATTAGGGTGGCTGGCGTCCAAAACAGAAAACCCTGACTTAGCCAAATTTTTTGCGGACGCTAGAGAGTTCCGACCTATTGCGGGCGGTCCTATTGTTTCACGGCGCATGGATCTAGAAAACAATGACATTGGCTTTAACTTACCGGCACAAAGCAAAGCTGAAGCGGAATCCATGATTTTAGAGTTGGTGGAGAAAGGTCAGGTTAATACTGATGATCCAAGCGGCTATGCTAATGGCGGAGAAGTAGAACAAGACCCCGAATTCTTAGCGGCTTTAGAACGCCAGCGACTTCGAGAGCAGGCGTTTGACAATGAGCTTGCTATAGAAGTTGCCGCTCAGAGCAATTATGCGGCGGACATAGACCCCTCTATTGCTCGTTATCACGGGTTTAAAGGTTTACCGGGCACTGAAAAACTTAATTACAAGGGTTTTTACATTAACCCGGACAAAACAAACTTACCTATGGGCACGTTTGATGAGCCTATATCAGGGTATACCTCAAGGGGTTTTTCAAACGTTCCCACGGAAGTAGGGACCGTTAACGTAATACACGACGCGGCAACACCTTTTGTATATGCTCACGAATATCGTCATAAACAATTTCCGGAGCTTAATGAAACTCAACTGCGGATTGTAGATGGGATGACTGCTTTGAACGAAGAGCAGTGGTTACAATCTGTGGAAATGTTTAGACAACAATACTATCAAAACTCTGGCGTCGAGATGACACCGTCTAAAGCGCAAGAGCGTTTAATAGATATTTTAGAAGACAAAAGAATGAGCAGGCACTACGACGACCTAGCTAATTTAGTCTTTGGAGCAGAATGGGACCGGGACGCAAGAAGCACCAAAGAAGGCCCACAGGAAACCCGAGAGGATTACATAGAATCTCGTTTAAATACCGCGTTTTTTGTTCAAAAAGCTAAAGAATTAAAAGAATTAGAGAAATACAACGAAGATCTTCCGGAACAGAACCAAGAGCGTTTAGAGGAGCGACAAGAGCGCGAAGCAGAGGCCGCCGTTAAAAATTACGCCATGGGCGGCGGTGTGGGTTCCATGGCCCCCGTAGCACGGAACATGTTCCAAGGGTATGATATAAGACGCGGCGTAGGCGCATACGCCCCGTACACTAGGAGAGCCTGATGGCTAATGGTGACGATAAAGCACAGCTATCCTCGTTGATGGATAGCACGGCCATGGGGCCGGATCTTAACGAGGAAGAGATGGAGTTGGACATTGAGGTGGCCGCACCGGGCACTTTTGTCGGTAAAGCCAACGAAATCTTGCCAGAGGGCATAGAAATTGAGAAGGAAGAAGACGGTGGCGTTACTATCGACTTTGATCCCATGGCCATGGTCGGTGTTGACGACGGCGATTTCTATCGAAACTTAGCCGAAGAGTTGGATGACAGAGAGCTTGGTCGCTTATCTTCAGAGCTTTTAGGCGAGTTTGATGGCAATAAAGCCTCGCGTTCCGAGTGGGAAGACGCGTATTCCAAGGGCTTGGAGCTTTTAGGATACAACTATGAAGACCGCACGATGCCTTTTCGTGGGGCTACAGGTGTAACGCATCCACTGCTTGCAGAGGCGGCCACTCAGTTTCAGGCACAGGCATTTAATGAGCTTTTGCCGCCGTCGGGTCCAGTTCGCACTCAGGTTGTTGGTGAAAAGACCAAGGACAATGAGGCGCAGGCATACCGTGTTCGTGAGTTTATGAATTACTACATCACGGACGTGATGGAGGAATATACCCCTGAATTTGACCAAATGTTGTTCTATTTGCCGCTGGCTGGATCGACGTTTAAAAAGGTTTATTACGATGAGGCCGTGGACCGTGCGGTAAGCAAGTTTGTGCCTGCAGAGGACCTTGTAGTGCCCTACGGCGCGTCTGATTTGGACTCTTGTGAAAACATTACGCAGGTAGTCAAGATGAGCTTGAACGATCTGCGTATTCGGCAGGTCATGGGTTTCTACCGAGACATCCCTGTTATTCCTTCTCAGGGTGAAAGTAATGAAGTCTCGGATGAGATGAATAAACTGGAGGGCGTTGAGCCAAGCAACATAGATTATGACTGCACTTTGCTTGAGTGCCACGTCAATCTTGATCTGGACGGGTTTGAAGACACGGGGGAAGATGGCGAGCCAACGGGCATTAAGATACCGTATATCGTCACGATAAGCGAAGATAGCGGCCAAGTGCTGTCTATTCGACGCAACTTTAAAGAAGATGATGATCTAAAGAAAAAGATCCAATACTTTGTACACTATAAGTTTTTGCCCGGTTTTGGGTTCTATGGTCTGGGTTTAATCCACACCATTGGTGGTTTGTCTCGCACAGCCACCGCGGCGCTACGTCAGTTGATTGACGCAGGTACGCTGTCAAACCTACCAGCAGGCTTCAAGGCCCGTGGCCTACGGGTCAGGGACGATGAGGAGCCGCTACAGCCCGGTGAGTTCAGGGACGTAGATGCGCCCGGTGGCGCTATTAGAGACTCCTTGATGCCTTTGCCGTTCAAGGGTCCGGACACCACGTTGTTCCAGCTTTTGGGCTTTGTGGTTGATGCGGGTCGTCGGTTCGCGACGATTACGGACATGAAGGTGGGCGATGGTAACCAGCAGGCGGCTGTCGGTACGACGGTAGCGTTGTTGGAACAGGGCTCACGGGTCATGAGTGCGGTGCACAAGCGCCTGCACTATGGGATGCGTCAGGAGTTTAAGCTTCTTGCGCGGGTGATGTCTGAGTATTTACCGCAGGAGTACCCTTATGCGGTAGCGGGCGGTGATCGTGCGGTCATGCGGGAGGACTTTGATGACCGGGTAGACGTGGTCCCTGTATCAAACCCCAACTCTTTCTCACAAGCACAGCGTATTTCTTTGGCGCAGTCTCAGTTGCAGATGGCTACGCAAGCCCCGCAAATACACGACATACACGAAGCGTATCGTCGTATGTATGAGGCTTTAGGCGTTAATGACATTGATAAGATTTTGATTGCGCCTTCTTCTGAAGATCCCGTCCCGAAAGATCCGGCTCAAGAAAACATTGATGCCATGGACAATGTGCAGTTAAGGGCATTTGAGGGGCAAGATCACGATGCTCATATCATGACGCATTTGACTTTTGGCACGTCGCCCATGCTTCAGGCACTTCCGCAATCGGCTATTTCACTGCAAAAGCACATCATGGAACACGTTAAAGTCAAGAGCCAAGAGCTTGCTACGGCTCAACTTTTGCAACAAACAGGCGGTCAAGCGTTGACACCGGACTTAGAGCTTCAGCTTGAATCCATGGTTGCTCAGATGAACGCGCAAGAGTTTGCCAAGCTGAAACAGCTTACCGCGCAGATTACCGGTCAGAACCAGCCCGATCCGCTTGTACAACTCAAGCAACAAGAGCTTCAGTTGGATGCACAGGAACAGCAGTTTGATTCTCAGATGGATCAGGCTCAGTTGCAGTTGGATCAACAGCGTATGGCCAATAAGCAGACGGAATTCCAGCAACGGCTTGCTAGTCAAGAGCGGCAAACCGCCGCTAGAATTGATGCCGCTATGGAACGTGAATTGTTAAAACGAGGTAGTTGATATGAAAGTTAAAGTAGACGGCGCGCCGCCCAAGAACCCCCCAAATCCTGTAGCTAAGGCTGATATCCAAGGTCAGGGCTCTATTCCGTATGCTGTAGCAAAGGAAGAAAAGACGCCTGATATAGCCATGGGTAAGTCTACGACCGGCAAGAAACGTGGCATGGGTGCCGCGCTCCGCGGCTCACGGTACACCAGTTGCTAACAAAGTAAGGGGGTGTTTACATGTTGCAGGCATTAATTGGCCCTGTTACGGGGCTACTTGACAAATTTATACCGGATGCGGATGAAAAGGCGAAGCTCGCGCACGAAATTGCGACGATGTCAGAGCGACACGCCCAAGAGCTTGCCAAGGGCCAGATTGAGATTAACAAGGCTGAAGCGGCACACAAGTCAATGTTTGTCGCAGGCTGGAGGCCGTTTGTGGGCTGGACTTGCGGCGTTGCTCTGGCTTGGCACTTTGTGGGTCAGCCTATGGCTGTTTTTGTTATTACATTCGCTGGTGTGGATGCCCCTCCGCTACCTGTATTTGAGATGGAAAGCTTGTTGACAGTGCTTCTTGGGATGCTTGGCCTTGGCGGTTTACGCACCTTTGAGAAGACAAAGCAGGTCGCTCGCGAAAAATGATTCATCCAGACACACTGGACAAGTGGCGAATTTTGCCGCGACTGGTCATGGTCGTAATGATTTTTATGACTTACCGTGTGGTGGAATGGTTTATGGATCTACCTGATCCAAACCCAGAGCAGGCGGCATTGGTGTCTGTCATGACTGGCGCTCTAACGGGCGCTTTTGGCTTATTTTTAGGGTCTGGCAAGAAAGAATGAGCTACAAATACTTTTCAGAAGAAGAATTTTCTTGTCAGGAAACGGGCGAAAACAAGATTGTTCCGGAATTTGTCGAACGTCTGGACGAACTTCGCGAAGCTTGTGACTTCCCTTTTCATATAACGTCCGGTTACCGCTCCCCTGATCATTCTATTGAAAAGGCAAAGGTAAAGCCCGGCACCCACGCACAGGGCATTGCGGCGGATATCCATGCGGACAACGGCATTGAGCGCAGAAAGATAGTAGAAGAAGCCTTAAAACTAGGTTTTGGCGGTATCGGCGTTGCCAAGACGTTTGTCCACGTGGATATTCGCACCACTGGACCTGTCATGTGGACATATTAGTTGCTCGTTTTAGATTGTCGTGGTATATAGATAAGACTTTCTGAGATGGAGCGCATGTGGATTCACTATACTTAGTACAGTTTGTCCAAAAGTCTATAAAGGACCGGCGCGTACAAGTCTTAGAATTGTTGGAAAACAACGGCGTAAAGTCGATGGAGCAGTATCAAAACCTTATGGGTGAGCTATCGGCTTTGAATTATGTAGCACAGGAACTCTCGGGCCTGCTAGAAAAACAGGAGCAACTAAATGACTGATCTAGCTGAAGAAATCGACCTCGACGCCGCCGCAGAAGGCGTCAAATCCCTCTACAAAGCTCCGGAACCCAAGGTACTCGATCCCGAGGCCATGGACAAAAGTCTTTTGGAGCGTATGCCACAGCCTACGGGCTGGCGCATGTTAATCCTCCCATACCGAGGCAAAGAAACCACCGAAGGCGGTATTTATATCCCCAATCAAGTTTTGAATGACACGCAGATTCAGACGGTTGTGGGTTATGTCGTCAAACAAGGCCCTCTTTGCTACAAGGACGCAGATAAGTTTCCTGACGGCCCGTGGTGCACCGAAAAGCAGTGGGTGATCTTTGCTCGCTATGCTGGCTCTCGGTTCCGTATTGACGGTGGGGAGTGCAGGATTTTGAACGATGATGAAATCCTAGCAATTATTGACGATCCAGAAGACATTCTTAGCCTGTAGAGGAGGAAACCATGGCAGAGCCTGCTGAAGAAGGTCAGTTTGAGTTAGATGTTGGGGACGCAGAAGCCACAGAAATAGAGCTTGAGCAACCTGAAGAAGAAAATGTTCCACGTGGAACAACGGATTCGGAAGAGCCTGCGGTTGAAGTAGAGCAAGAGGCTTCGTCTGAAGATGAACACGCTGAGTACAGCGAATCTGTACAGAAGCGTATTAATCGTCTGACTAAAAAGATGCGCGAAGCCGAGCGCCGTGAAGAAGAGGCCATGAAGTTCGCACAAAATGTGCAGGCTGAAGCCGAGCAGATTAAACAGCGAATGCAGAACCTAGACCAAGGTTTTATGACCGAATACGGTCAGCGCATTCAACTTCAACAGGAGCAAGCGGAATCGGCCCTTAAACGCGCCGTTGAGTTAGGTGATGCGGAAGGAACCGTAGCCGCTCAAAAGCAACTGACGGATATCACCATTGCGGCAAACGAGTACGCTCAAGCGCAAAGACGCTCCGAGGCTACTCAGCAAAACGCCCCGCAACCGCAAACAATCCAACAGCCCCCGCCTCAACAAGCCCCACAGCCACAACGGCCTGATCCCAAGGCGGAACAATGGGCAGAGAAAAATTCTTGGTTTGGAAATGATGAGGCAATGACCTTTGCCGCCTTCGGAATCCACAAGAAATTAATTGAAGATGAGGGGTTTGACCCTCAGTCAGATGACTACTACAATGAATTGGACTCCAGAATTAAACGGGAATTCCCGCATAAGTTTGGAGAGGAGCAATCCACTGGCCGCAAGCCCGCTCAGAATGTTGCCGGTGTCTCACGCTCCACCAAAACTGGGCGCAGTGGTAACAGGGTCAGACTCTCCCAGACCCAAGTAGCAATTGCTAAAAAATTGGGAGTGCCGCTTGAAGAATACGCGAAATACGTAAAGGAGTAATACCATGTCCACAGAGAAGAAAGGCTTTGAGGGCATTAACCGCTCCTCACGTGAAACAGCGTCAAGGGAGAAGCAGGGACGGCGTAAGCCTTGGACTCCCCCGTCTATGTTGGACGCACCGCCCGCACCAGAGGGCTTTAAACATCGTTGGATACGCGCCGAAGTAAGGGGTTTTGACGACACCAAGAATATTTCGGCAAGGTTGCGAGAAGGCTATGAGCTTGTTCGCCAAGATGAGTATCCAGATTTTGAAGCACCGGTAATTGATTCGGGTAAATATGAGGGTGTGTTTGGTGTTGGCGGATTGATGCTCGCTCGCATACCGATGGAGACAGTTCAGGAACGCGCAGAGTATTTTGCTCAACGTAACGCGGACCAGATCGAAGCTGTTGAAGGCGATATGTTGCGAGAAAACGCTCATCCAACGATGACAATCGGAAAACCCGAGCGTCAGAGTCGTGTAACTTTTGGCGGCCCCAAGAAATAGGGCCGCACAGAATGGAGAACTAAACCATGGCAAATCAAGAAACTGCCTTTGGTCTTCGTCCTGTTGGTCTTGTAGGAAGCGGTGCTAACAGCACTGGCGTTACTCAGTATGAAATTGCTAGTAACAACACTAATGCTATTTTTAATGGAAGCATTTGTGTTCCCACTGCCGCAGGCGTAATAGACCAAGCTGGAGCTACTGATGGCGGCACTACGCAAGCCCTCGGTGTTCTGGTAGGGGTTGAATATCAAGACGCCACACAAAAGAAACCTGTTTTTCTTAATTACTGGCCCGGATCAGGAAGCGTATCGGTAGATACCAACTTTCCTGTAAAGGCTCTGGTGGCTGATAACCCTGATCAACTGTTCGTCGTTGCGGCGGATGCCACCCTCACTGACCGAGCTACTGCACTAACAGCCGTTTTTGCTAACGCAAGTCTGGGAACCTCTGCCCGTACCGGTTCTACCGATACAGGCAAGTCAAATTCTCAACTTGGCGTAAGCACGATTGCTACTACTGCAACGCTACCATTGCGTATTGTAGGTCTGGTTGACGATGATGCTAACAATGATTATTCGTCTGCGGGTGCTCATCTGCTTGTTCGATTGAACGCTCATTTCAACGCTGGCACACGTGGTTTTGCTTCACAAACCACTGCCGACTCAACCGGCATTTAAGGGGGATTAAGTAATGGCTATTTCTCGCGCACAGTTGGCGAAGGAACTTGAGCCGGGGCTTAACGCTCTCTTTGGACTTGAGTATGATCGCTACGAACAGGAACACGCTGAAATCTTTGAAGAAGAGACTTCAGATCGTGCTTTTGAAGAAGAAGTAATGCTGTCTGGCTTCGGCACTGCGCCGGTTAAGTCAGAGGGTGGTGCCATCTCGTTTGATGACGCGCAGGAGACATTTACTGCACGTTATACTCACGAAACGATTGCACTGGCGTTTTCAATCACCGAAGAGGCGATTGAAGACAACCTGTATGACCGCCTTGCTTCTCGTTACACCCGTGCTTTGGCACGATCCATGTCCCAGACCAAGCAGATTAAGGCCGCTTCAATTCTGAACAACGCCTTTAGCACCGGTTCTCCTGTTGGAGATGGTGCCGCTCTCTGCTCTGCGGCTCACCCGTCCCTTTCAGGGAACCAGCGTAACCTTTTGTCAACCGCCGCTGACCTCAACGAGACTTCTCTTGAGCAGATGCTGATTGACATCGCTGGCTTTACGGATGAGCGTGGTCTGAAGATCGCGGTACGTGGTATGAAGATGATTATTCCAAAAGAACTGCAATTTATTGCAGAGCGGGTGATCAACTCCAACCTGCGTCCGGGAACTGCGGACAATGACCTCAACGCAACCAAGTCTATGGGTATGCTCCCAGATGGCGCGGTAGTTAACCATTTCTTGACCGACACAGATGCGTTCTTCCTCAAGACTGACGCACCTAATGGCTTCAAGATGTTTAACAGAAGCCCCATCAAGACTGCAATGGAAGGTGACTTCGACACTGGCAACATGCGCTTCAAGGCGCGTGAGCGTTACAGTTTCGGGGTTTCCGATTGGCGTTGTGTCTTTGGCACACCGGGTGCCTAAAAACAAAGCCGCCTTCGGGCGGCTTTTTTTGTTCCACGTGGAACATTTATGTTAATATAAATTTTTCCTGACAGCCTTATACTGAGGCTGACACTGGCCACGACAGGAGAACCTCATGGCTAATACTACGTTTAACGGTCCCGTCCGTTCTGAAAACGGTTTCTCAGACATCACCAAAAACTCTACTACCGGCGCTGTAACCAGCACGATGACGCTTTCTACGTATGAAACGACGATCACGGTAGCTGATGGTGCCACCACGGGCAAAGAGTCCGCAATCGGCATTCCAGATAACTTCATCCCAATGGGTGTCACGATTGCTGTCACTACAGCCGCCGCAAACGCCGTAAACCTTCAAGATATTGGCACAGATGCTGATACAGACGGTTTTGTTGATGGTATTTCTGCCGCTGTAAACTCCACCGGTTTCAAAGGGTTTTTCCCATGTAACGGTGTTCTTGGTATGTCCGGTGGAACAACTACCGCGGCTACGGGCACAGCGGACGAAGTTGAGCTGGTTGTTTCGGGTGATCCCGGCGGCGACACAGTTATTGTCTTGAAGTTTTTTGGAATTTCCAGCACTTCTGACGCATCCTAACGGGAGAAAGCCATGGCTAACTCAGACGTAAAATCAAAACGTCTGACCGGGACAGGCTCTGCTGGTGTAGGGCCTGCTCGTATTCGTCAGATTCAAGTTCTTTCTGCTTCCGGAACTCCCCGTCTTACTGTGACGGACGGAAATGGTGGAAGCACTGTATTGGACTTGGATTTTTCTGCGAGCGAAACGCACTCGGTCAACATCCCTGACGAGGGCATTAAAGTGTCGGATATCTATATAGGCACTTTGACAAACATTACTGCGCTTACGGTGTTTTTTAGCTAATGGCTACTACCAAAGACGTAAAAAGGCTCCCCTCTGGTCGTTTAAGCTACCGAGGGGAAACTTTTTCTGGCTACAACAAGCCCAAGAAAACACCCGGAAAGTCCAAGAAAAGCGCGGTTTTGGCCAAAAAAGGCAGTGAGGTAAAGCTTGTTCGCTTTGGCGACCCCAACATGTCGATTAAGAAGTCACAACCGGGCCGCAGAAGTAATTTTAGAGCACGTCACAATTGTGATACGGCAAAAGATAAATTTTCAGCACGTTATTGGTCGTGTAAAGCTTGGTAATTGTTATGAAACTAGAAGATGTTTTAGCCAAGTTAAATCAACATGAGGCGGAATGTGCGCTTCGTTACGCTCGCATTGAAGAGCGTTTAGATGACCAAAAAAGCACTTTAAAAGCACTAGATTTGAAAATTTGGGGCTTGGCTATTTTAATTATCAGCGCGCCTATTTTCAGTCATTTGGTGGCGGGGTGACACGTGGCCAGTGATCCTTTACAGGTGGGCGGTGTTAGGTGGCCCAATATGATGCAGAAGCCCACGGGTATTGTTGCGGGTGCGGCTAATCCTGCTATGAATCCTACTGCTTTGAACAATGCTCAGATGCCCTTGGAGTCCTCAAAAGTCAGATTCCAGCCCACATCTGTTGATACCACCCCTTCTACTGATGCGACAAAAGGCAGAGCAATAGACACTTACGCGTAAGGATTTACTATGGGCGTGTGCGGATCAAGAGTAAAAACAGGGCCTAAAAAAAGTAAGGTTCAAGTCACTTACATGCGTAAAGGCGGCGCGGCCTCTAGCAAGAGTAAGGGCAGTAAAATTTGTCCTGAAGGTAAAGCGTGGGCGAAGCGTACTTTTGACACATACCCCTCTGCCTACGCTAATTTAGCCGCTAGTAAGTATTGCAAAGATCCTAACTACGCTAAAAAATCGAAGGGCGGCAAAAGGAAAGGTCGCTAATGGGCGAACTTAAAAAATGGCTGGATCAAGATTGGGTCCGCATTGACAGCAGTGGCAACATTGTTGGCGAATGCGGTACATCTAAAAACAAAAAACGCCCAGACCGGTGTTTGCCTCGTTCTAAAGCCAATAGTTTAAGTAAATCCGAGAGAGCCGCTACAGCTAAAAAAAAGAAGCGTGAGGGGGCAAAAGGTAAACAGGTCGTGTCTAACACTAAAGCCGCTAAAGTACGTAAAGCCGCTAACGGCGGTGAAATACGTAAAAATCACCGGGGTTGTGGTGCGGTAATGCCTGAACGCAGAAAGAAGACTAGGTATGACTAGTCATGGATTTAGAACAAAAAGTTATTAAAGAAATAAAAGATTGGGCTAATGAGGTTTTAGATAAACCTAACCCTTTTTTTAACGACCTTCCGGCGTGTCCTTACGCCAGAAAAGCTTTTTTATCTGACAAAGTAGGTTTCTCGTTTAGTTACGACAAATCTATGCACCCCTTATACACAGTTTTGTCACAGTTTGATGACACTTACGATGTAATTTTATTTGTGCAATTTGATTTTGTCGAAGAATCACAAGAATTTCACGATCACATCGGGGCTTTGAATGACGCTATAGCTACAGGCACTTTTGTGCAAAAAGACCTGTGGGTCATGGGCTTTCACCCGTATGACGAAGGCGAAGAGGCGTTTGACCAAGAATTTGATTATTTAGTAGAAGAGCCATACACAATGTTTTTTGTGCAACGGCTTTCTACTATTGAAAAATCGGCAGAAATGCTGAGAGAAAAGGGGTACTATGACCAGTACCTAAATGACCCAGAAACCGCCGGTTTGTGGGACGAGCGTCAGAAACTATACAGGAGACTTTGTGATGCCGGGAATGAGAAATGGTATGGCCAAGAAAAAAGCCAAGCCTGTTAAGAAAATGCGTGGTGGCGGTATGGCCGCTAAAAAAATGCGTGGTGGTGGTATGGCGATGAAGGACAAACCTCCCGGCTTAAAAGGCGGTGGTAATCCAAAAGCAAAAGCCAAGCCTGTTAAGAAAAGAAACGGCGGCGGCGTAAAAGCCAAGAAAAAAGCCAAGCCCATTAAAAGAAGCATGGGCGGTGCCGTCCGTAGTAGCTCAAAGAAGCCTTTGTAGCCATGAAAAAGGACTTAAAGCCCGTTCCAAAGGGCAAAAAAGGCAAGGGCCTCTCTAAGTTGCCAAAAGATGTTCGTAACAAAATGGGTTTTTTTGGCACAGGTGGTGCAGTTAATGCACACAAGGAGCAGGCCATGACGCCTCCTCCCAAAGCGCGGGTTCGGGCTTATGGTAAAGGTGGTGGTGTAAACCTGACTAAGTCAGAAACAACCATTATTTCTGACCTTGAGGGTGCTAGAAAGGCTGGTGATTATTACGATTACCTTAGCCCCGAAGAAAAAGCCGGAATTGGTTCTGCAATAGGTAAACCGGTGCTTCCGTCAAAAAAGCCCAAACAAAAAACCGACAAAGAGCGATTGCTAGAGAAAGTGAGAAGAAAGGGTAAAAAATGACCACGTCAGGTTCAACAGACTTTGAGTTAGATGTAAGCGATTACATCGAAGAGGCTTTTGAGCGGTGTGGGCTGGAAGTCCGTACGGGTTATGACCTCAAAACGGCTAAAAGGTCGTTGAATCTGATGCTGGGCGATTGGGCTAATCGGGGCCTGAATCAATGGACTATTGAACAGGCTACGGTCACCCTGACACAGGGTACGGGCAATTATGCATTGGGCGCATCTACGATTGATGTGTTAAATGCAGTTGTTCGTAGGGATAGCACGGATTATGCGCTGGAGCGTATTAGTCGCAGTGATTACATTAATATTCCTACTAAAACGACGCAAGCGCGTCCTTCGCAGTTTTTTGTAGACCGGCAAATTGACCCTACGCTCAAACTTTGGCCTGTGCCTGAGAACAGCACGGACACGGTCATTATTGACAAGCTTGTGCGGATGGATGATGCCGACACGTTTACTAACACCATGGACATTCCGTTCCGGTTTTACCCCTGTTTGGCGGCGGGATTAGCATATTATCTTGCCATCAAACGCGCCCCTGAACGCGTACAGCTTCTCAAAGCGGTTTATGAAGAAGAGTTTGAGCGAGCCGCATCTGAGGACAGGGATCGCGCTTCGTTCAACATACAGCCGTCTATGGCGTACTCAAGGCTTTTGTAATGGGACGATTTGCTACAGGAAAGTTTGCTTACGGCATATCAGACCGCTCGGGTTTTCGTTACAAGTTAAACGAAATGAAGCGCGAATGGACGGGCATGTTGGTGGGTCCTGATGAGTATGAGCCAAAACAGCCTCAATTAGAGCCTCGCAGGAAAGCTGTCGACCCGCAAGCTTTGTTAAACCCTAGACCTCAGCCCAACAATCCAACCAGTGCTTTTTTGGTTAAAACCACAAATGGTATTAGCTATTTGGGTAATGGAAATTGGACTACCTCTGGTGTGGCTCAGTTGCCCTCAGAGCTTGATGCAACGGACGCTCTGACCGGCTCGGTAGGCTCAGTTACGGTGACTACTTCATGAGTTTTACTTACGGTGAACTAAAACAGGCCATAAAAGATTACACGGAAAACGATGAAACGACGTTTACCAATAATCTTCCCGTGTTTATCCGCAATGCTGAAGAGCGCATCCTCAAGAATGTACAGCTTTCGGAGTTCCGTAAAAACGTAACGGGAAGTTCTACGGCGTCCAATCAATTTTTGGACTGCCCGTCTGATTTTTTGGCCCCCTTTTCGCTTTCTTTTGAAGTTTCTTCGTCGAAAATCTTTGTTGAATACAAAGACGTTAACTTCTTGCAGACGTTTAACCCAAACAGTAGCACCACAGGTACGCCTAAATACTACGCGATGTTTGATAGCGGTAATTTTATTTTAGCGCCCACGCCAGATGCCGCTTTGACGGCGGAGCTACACTATTACTACCGGCCCGCCAGCTTGACCAGCTTGAGTGATACAAGTCAATCGTGGCTCAGTGAAAACGCTCCGTTGGCCATGTTATATGGCAGTTTGCTAGAGGCGTACACCTTTATGAAAGGTGAGCAGGATGTTCTAGCTCTATACACGGCTCAATTGCAAAACGCCCTTATTGGGATGAAGCAGTTTGGAGAATCTAAAGAAGTGACGGATCAATACATGACCGGCATGGTCATAAGGCCTAAACAATGAACTTTGAAGGGGTTACACTATCTCCGGGCATAGTCGAAGTTCAGACTACTCAACATCGTGGCTTCACTCCGGAAGAGGTGGCCGACCGATGCTTAACCAAACTTCTTAGCGTTTCTGATACGGCACCGCCCGCTATCAGGGATCAAGCGATAGCTTATAAGGAGCATATGAGAGCGGTCCTTGTATTTTATATGAACGAAGCTGTTCAGAGCGACAGGACTACTGTTAACAACGCTTTGCTTGATGCGGGGCAAAAAGATTTGGCCGAAATGATTAGGAGACTATGATATGGCTTTTAGCGGAAACTTCATGTGTACGTCCTTTAAGCAGGAACTGCTTATTGGCGCTCACAATTTTACGAACGGTGCCCATACATTCAAGCTAGCAATGTACACCAATTCAGCTAGTTTTAATGCGGCAACCACAGCATACACAACCAGCAATGAGATCAGCGGTACAGGCTACTCAGCAGGCGGCGGGACACTGACCAATGTGACCCCTACCACCTCGGGAACCACGGCACTGACCGACTTTGCCGACCTCACGTTCTCCTCAAGCACCCTGACGGCGAGAGGGGCACTTATATACAATACGACAACTAGCGGTGGCTCGGGTACTACAGACACCGTTCTCGTGTTGGACTTTGGCTCAGATAAGTCATCAAGCTCTGGCGACTTCACGATTGTGTTCCCAACTGCTGACGCATCTAACGCCATTATCAGGATTGCATAATCATGGCTTTGGTCGTAGCGGATCGCGTAAAAGAAACCACGACAACAACAGGCACTGGGGCAGTTTCTCTGGGTGGTGCGGAGCCTAACTTCCGTACCTTCGCCTCCGTTTTGTCTAATGCTGATACAACCTATTACGCGATTATTGACAACAACAACCTCGCCTTTGAGGTTGGTCTTGGCACTTATGCAAGTAGCGGCAACACGATAACCCGCACCACGGTGCTGTCGAGTTCCAATAGCAACAGTGCAGTCAACTTCTCCGCAGGAACTAAGGATGTCATCCTGACATATCCTGCTGACAAGTCAGTATTTGAAGACGCCAACGGTGTAGTGTCGATTGAGAACCTTCAGTTTGACACCAACGCTATGAAGGCTACCAACACCAACGGCAACGTACAGCTCACGCCAAATGGCACGGGCTTTGTTGAGCTGGTGGGTGCAACCAACGCTGGAGCAATACGGTTCAATTGCGAGTCCAACTCTCACGGCGTAACTTTGAAAGGGCCACCGCATAGCGCCTCTGCAACGTACAGCCTAGAGCTTCCAAATGGAGATGGAACAAGTGGTCAGGCTTTACTGACAGATGGTTCTGGAAAGCTGTCATTTGGAGCCGCAGGAATTAACACAGGCAAGGCCATTGCTATGGCTATTGTATTCGGATAGGAGATAGAAAATGTCCGCACCAAACATTGTTAATGTCGCCACTATTACAGGCAAGTCGGCGGTGGTGAACTTGACCGATACTAACGCTACCGCTGTGGTGTCGAATGCCGCAAGCTCTAGCAAGGTGTTCAAGATCAACAGCCTCACTGTCGCAAATGTAGACGGGGCTGTAGCGGCTGACATTACAGTCAGTTACTACAGTCAAGACGACATTGGCGGGACAGCCACAGAGATTGTCAAAACGGTTTCTGTTCCGCAGGACTCAACGCTTGTAGTGATCGACAAGAATACTTCTCTGTACCTAGAGGAGGATCGAAGCATTGGAGCGCAAGCCAGTGCCGCAAACGATCTCAAGGTCTTTGTTAGTTACGAAGAGATAAGCTGAGTCTAAGCCATGCGCTTTATTGGTAAAGACCCCAACATCATTGATGCCTACTACACCGCCACAGCGGAAGGTGCGATTACGGCTGGAAAGCCTGTAATTGTTGAGGCCGATGGTGATGTAGCACAGGTATCTGGAAGCACCAACACTACACCATCACCCGGTACGCCCGAAGTATTTGAGAGTGGAGCAACTAATTACTTTGCGATTGCTTACGATTCTAACGCGGGAAAGATGGTTGTTGCCTATCAAGATGGCGACAACTCTAACTATGGCACTGCTGTTGTAGGCACGGTAAGCGGTACGTCCATCACTTTTGGTACGCCTGTTGTATTTGAAAGTGCATCTACCCTTTACATCGATATGGCGTATGATGCGAATGCCCAAAAGGTGGTTATAGTCTATAGGGATGCTGGAAATGGCGATGACGGCACCGCTATTGTCGGCACAGTTAGCGGAACATCTATAAGTTTTGGTTCTGCCAGCGTATATAACACCCAAAGATCATCCCACAACGCAATCGCTTATGACGCTAACGCCCAAAAATTAGTGATAGCTTATCAAAAGCCCGGCAACGGGGAGGGCATGGCTATTGTCGGTACGGTAAGTGGCACATCAATCAGTTTTGGTTCTGCGGCTGAATTTTATAACGACAACAGTGAAGACATGGTGTGTGTTTATGAAGAAAATGCCCAAAAAGTAGTGATTGCTTACAGAAACGAAAACAATTACGGGTCTGCTGTTGTAGCAACGGTAAGCGGTACGGATGTTTCCTTTGGAACGCCGGCAGTGTTCGAGAGTGCAACCAGTTATTACATCTCACTTGCTTATGATTCGAATGCCCAGAAAATAGTTGTAGCTTATCGAGATGCCGGTAATTCTGATCATGGTACAGCCATTGTAGGAACGGTCAGCGGTACGTCTATTAGCTTTGGAACAGCGGCAGTATTTAACAGTGCAAGCACGGATTATCTTTCAGCCGCTTATGACACGCTTGTTCAAGGAACAGTTATAACTTATCAAGATCAGGGCAATTCTTTCAAGGGAACGGCGATTGTAGGGACAGTAAGCGGAACATCTATTAGTTTTGGCACCGCTGGTGTATTTGAGGATGGAAGCGCCTCCTATGGTGTAGTTGCATACGAACCTACAGCGCAGAAAAGTGTTGCGGCTTATAGGGATGGTGGTAATTCGAACTATGGCACCGCTGTGGTTATTACGTCAAAAAACATTATCACTAATCTTACCTCCGAAAATTATATAGGCATCGCCGCAGATACCTACGCTGACAACGAAGATTCAACTATTGGCATTGCCGGCTGTATAGACCGCAACCAGACCAGCCTGACAGCAGGCCAGCAATACTTCGTTCAGACTGATGGCACATTAGCAACTACAGCAGACGATCCTTCCGTACTGGCTGGCACAGCCATATCCGCTACTGAACTGGTGGTAAAAGAATGAATGCTATAGGCAATACGCTACCAAGAAGATTTAAGGCTAAGGCCAGTGGCGCAATCACCGCAGGCAAGCCTTTGATTGTCGAGGCTGACGGTGATGTTTTACAAATATCACAAACCTCCGTCACTCAGGTAGCTGGGACAGCCGTCACGTTTGAAACTGGCGTAACCCTTAATATAAGGTCTGCTTATGACGCCAATGCTGGAAAGGTGGTAATAGCTTATCAAGATAGCGGCAACAGCGATTACGGAACTGCGGTAGTAGGAACGGTAGATCCGTCCAACAACTCGATAAGTTTTGGTACGCCTGTTGTTTTTGAGAGCGCATATACGTCTCAATACGACACAATTGCCTGCACGTATGATGCTAATGCACAAAAAGTGCTTATCTCTTACTTGGATGCGGGGAACAGTAAGTACGGCACAGCCATTGTCGGAACTGTAAGCGGCACCTCGATCAGCTTTGGCAGTGCGGTGGTTTTTGAGTCAGCAGAAACAACGCACATTAATTCGGCTTATGACGACAACGCGCAAAAAATACTTATTGTTTACAGAGACAACGGCAACAGCGACTACGGAACTGGGATTGTGGCGACAATTTCAGGCACGTCTGTTAGTTTTGGCACCCCAGTAGTTTTTGAGAGTAGCCGGGTAGAGCAAAACACAGTTGTTTATGACTCTTCTGCCCAAAAACACGCTATTTTTTACAAGGATGTCTATGATAGCGGTAAGGGCAGAGCTATTGTTGCCACCGTGAGCGGCACCTCTGTTAGCTATGGAACAGCGGCAGTGTTTGATACGACAGGCAGTGCAGAAAGATATGGCGCGGCGTATGACTCATCTAACTCAAAAATAGCACTAGGATTTGATAACGGCTCGGACGGCAAATATATTGTTGGCACAATTAGTGGAACCGACATTTCATTTGGCTCACAAGGCACTTTTAATTCTGGTAATGTCGACGATATGTCGGCTGTTTTCGACAACGTCAAAAACAAAGTAATTTTTGTATGGCGCTATGCTTCAGGCGCAGGAAAACTTGTTTCCGGGACAATTAGCGGGACATCAATGTCCTTCGATACAACGTATGAGTATAACGGCGGAGATAGAGGCGACTACAACCAAAAAGCCGCTGTGTGGGACAATGGCAATAAGAGAACGGTAATTCCCTTTAGAAATGCAAGTGGCGGCGGCGCGCTTGCCGATGACGGCATGGCCGTTGTTTTTCAGACAGGTGGCACCGATACCAACCTTACCTCCGAAAACTACATAGGCATTGCAGAGTACGCGGCGGCGGATACAGAGACAGCTACCGTGCTAATCAAGGGCGGCGTCATTACGAGTGGCACTTTGGTGCCTTTGGGCTTTACTTTTGGTTCTGCGGCTATTTTTGAGTCGGCAACTATTTTTTATGGTGGCTCTACCTATGACTCTACAAACAACAGAGTTGTAAGAACGTATAGAGACAACGGTAACAGCGCGTATGGCACGGCGGTTGTGGGAAGCATAAGCGGAACCACGATTACTTGGGGAACTCCAGTCGTCTTTGAGAGTGCCAGCACAAACGAAATGGACATTGCTTTTGATTCTGGAAACGGCAAGGTTGTTATCTGTTATGAGGACGGAGGTAACTCTAGTCATGGCACTGCAATAGTAGGAACGGTTAGTGGGACATCTATAAGTTTTGGGTCAGCTACCGTGTTTGAGTCAGCAGAGGTCAGAGTACCTGTAATTACTTACGATGCTAACGCTGGAAAAGTTGTAATTGCTTATAACGATGACGGGAATAGCAATTACGGCACGGCTATTGTGGGAACCGTCTCAGGGACTTCAATTAGCTTTGGTTCGGCGGTGGTTTTCAACAGCGCCAACACAAGCAATTTGGGCATGGCTTACGATGCTAACGCGCAGAAAATAGTAATTGGCTATCAAGACGGCAGTTCTGGCAACGCCCTCGTGGGGACTGTATCGGGCACGTCAATTTCTTTTGGTAGTGAGGCAACCTTTGAGTCAGGAACGGCGGCAGACGTTAGTGCTGTTTATGACCCAGACTCGCAAAAAGTAATTCTTTCCTATGTTGACGAAGGGGACAGCAACAAAGGGAAAGCTATTGTAGGAACGGTGTCTGGTACAAGCATTAGCTTTGGAACGGAAACCACATTTGCCGACCACGGCACATCAATGACCGAAAATAATTGCATTGCTTATGACACGACTCAGGATAAAGCCGTTATAGCTTATAAGGATGCAAGCAGTAGTGAGCTTAAAACAATTATTGGCACTGTTTCAGGTACGTCTATAAGTTTTGGATCGGCGCAGGTCGTTTATTCAGGGGGTGCTAATGATATAACTCTTGTTTATGACTCTAATGCAGATAGCGTAGTATATATGTACAAAGATGCCGCCAACGACTACGGCACAGGTAAAGCCGGTCAGCTTTCACAGGAGCTGACCCCCGGTCAGACATACTTCGTACAGGGTGACGGCACACTGGCACTCACGGCAGATAGCCCTAGCGTCACCGCCGGCACCGCTGTGGCCTCAAACAAGTTAATAGTAAAGGGCTGACATGAGCTACATAGGCAGACAGCTTAACGTACCAGCCAGCACGGTTCAGCGGACGGCTGAAGGTGCTATCACTGCCGGAAAACCTTGCATTGTTGAGGCTGATGGGGATGTGGCGCAGGTAGCGGAGACTGTTGTTTCAGAGGTTATTGGTTCAGCCGCTTTGTTTGAGAGCGGGGAGGTCGTTTATGTAAATGCGGCTTATGATGCCAACGCCGAAAGGGTGGTAGTTGTTTATCAAGATAGGGACAACGCTGAATACGGCACTGCTGTTGTAGGAACAGTAAGCGGCACGTCTATCAGTTTTGGGACGCCAGTTGTATTTGAAAGTGCGGGGACTCATTGGACCAACATAGCTTATGACGCTAACGCTCAAAAGGTAGTAATTGTTTTTCAGGATGAAGTCAACTCTAGCTATGGAACCGCAATAGTCGGCACAGTTAGCGGCACGTCTATTAGTTTTGGCTCTGCGACTGTATTTGAAAGCGCAAGTACGCGCTATATAGGAATTGCTTACGACAGTGGCGCTCAGAAAGTGGTCATAGCGTACAAAGATGCTGGCAACTCTAGCTACGGCACAGCTATCGTAGGGACGGTGAGCGGTACTTCCATTAGCTTTGGGACTGCCGTTGTATTTGAAAGTGCCGAGAGCGAACACATAAGTGTAGCTTATGATTCTGACAGTCAAAAAGTAATAATTGGCTATAGAGACAACGGCAATTCTAATTACGGAACTGGTATTGTAGGCACAGTTAGTGGAACCTCCATTAGCTTTGGGAGTGCTGTGGTATTCGACGCTGTGACCGCGATACGCAACGCAGTCGCTTATGACGCTAATGCTCAAAGAGTTGTTATAGCGTATAGAGAGGCCAGTAGCACCGATCAAGGCATGGCTGTCGTTGGAACAGTAAGTGGCACTTCTATTAGCTTTGGTACTCCTGCGGAGTTTGACGCAAAAGGTGATTTTATTTCAGCCGTTTATGATGCCACTGCCCAAAGAGTGGTGATTGCTTATCAGGATAGAGCAGACACTTACGGAAAAGTCGTTGCCTGCACGGTTAGCGACACCTCTATCACTTTTACCAGCCCCTCTACGTTTGAAAGCGCAAATACAGAGTATGTTGCGAACGCTTATGATTCTAGTGCGGGGAAAGTGGTGATTGCGTATAGAGATTTGGATAATAATGACTACGGAACCTCCGTTGTGTATCAAACTCCACATACCGCAAAGAATCTGACCTCAGAAAACTTCATTGGCTTTGCAGAAAATGACTGTACCGACAATGGCCTAGCGACGATTCAGCTAGGCGGCTCAGTCAATGACAAGCAGACCAGCTTGACGGCAGGGCAAACCTATTTTGTGCAGACAGACGGTACAATAAGTACAACTGCCGGCTCACCCTCCGTGACGGCAGGCACAGCAGTTTCATCCACTGAAATTTTAGTAAAGGGCTAAAACATGAAAACCATCACCGAAAACGCAACCAAACTGTCTAAGTATCTTTTTGATGACAGCAAGGCTGTGGCTATGGGTTCTGACAAGATTACTGTTGGCGATCCCTCGTCACCTGACTTTTACATTGCTGACCTTAACTCCAGCAACGCCACGCTCACTGAAAGCGTTACGGATGCGCCTAGCAACTGGTCAGGCAATCGTTACACCTATGACCCAGCGGCAGACCCAAAGTGGGTTGCAAATCCCGACTGGGTCGATCCTAGTGCGTAAAACCAGTGAAACGCTCACTGGTTATTGCTGTTTGCTTGTTATGGCCTGCCCTATCGCTAGGGCAGACCACGACTAATATAAATACAACATCGTCGTCTACTAGTGCGAACACTAATAACAACGAAAACGTGAATACGACTACCTATACGGGTACGTCTGAGAGCACGAACGTAAACACAAACACCAACATAAACACCAATGTTAATACGTCAGTTATTGACTCAAATTACAGCGCAGTTACCAATAACACTAATCTTAACCAGAGCGTCAACACGACCGATTACACCGGGTTGATTAACAATATCAACACAAGCAACTCAACCAGTAGCAACGTAAACAACAACACCAATAACAACGTCAACACTAACAACAGCACGTCTGTTAGCAGTGCCACGAACGTCAATCAGAATACCAATACCAACAACAGTGTTAGCTTGACGACATCTGACACGACTATCGACCAGACAAGCAGGTCTACGTCAGACGTTAACTCAAACTCAAACACCAACAACGTAAACACTAACAACTCTACTAGCACCTCAACCCAAAGGGTTACGCAGGACATTAACTCGCCACCCCCTAGTGCTATAGCGCCTAGTATTGGCAGTAGCTACAGCCAAGACCTTTGTACTACGGGTATATCCGGGGCGGTGCAGACGCAGATACTTGGTTTCTCGACCGGAAAGTCAGTGCGAGACAAGAACTGCGAGAGGATCAAGCTTAGTAAGACCCTGTACGACATGGGTATGCGGGTGGCGGCTGTGAGCCTTATGTGCCAAGACTACAGAGTGTGGTCGAGCATGATGGACGCCGGGACGCCGTGCCCTATTGAGGGTCAGATAGGTGATGAGGCTAAGGCTCTGTGGGACGCCTATCCTGATCGTGTGCCTCAGAAAGAAAGGCGCATGTAATATGTACCGTATCGTTGGCGCAATGCTTCTGTTCCACGCTTGCGCTGGATACGCACAGACGCAAACGTCTGACAACCTGCTTAATCTAACTGAAGCGTCCGACAACGTGGCATTCAACGTAAATGCTGGCACATATAGGTATAGCTTCCAGACGGGCAATGTGACGGCAGTAGGCGTCCTGCCTCAGTACGATCCGCTACAAATCCTAACCCTCAACTGGTCGTTTGATGCCTTGTATGATTGCAACAACTCTATTGGCGGTTTTTGTGGGGACGAAAACGGCATAGAGGACGAGATACAAGCGTTTCTGGCGGTCGGTAACTTGGCGGGCGACACTGATGTTCGGGAAGTTTTTAGCCGACGAGACTTCAATCAAGAATGGCAGAACTTCGCTGGTACTGAGGTGTATGACTTTGGTACGGCCTATGAGGCTGTTAGCTTGCGAATTGATGGCATAGACAGAGGTTTTTGGGCAGGCAACTACGGGCCAGCGGTTAGGAATGCGTCAGTAGTAGCGATATACACCCCCATAAACACTGGGCCTGCCGCCCCTGACTGTACGAATCCTCAGAGCGATCCGTCTTGTGTGGGTTACGGTGAAAATGTTGCTGTGGTAGAGCCGGTATTTATTCCGCCGCCAGAGCCTCAGCCGCCCACCTTTGCAGATCAAGCGACAGACGCTGTGTTTGGTGACTCCCCTGACGACTTCTTGTTCTTAGATCAGCCGGACGCTACTGGCAAACCCAGCGTGATGAAGCACGTAGAACCTCCTCCGGTTTATGAAAATACAGATCAAGAAGAAGAAATGTTTGGGATGCCGCCTGAGCAGGGCGCTCCACGAATGGAAGATGCACGTCCTGTGCAGGCTGGGCAAAGAATGGAAAATGCGCCCCCCGTGCAGGAAATGCCGCGCATCGAGGACGAGCTTCCTGTACTTGATGAGGCAGAAAAGCTAATACAAGTTAAGGAAAAGCCTGTACAGGTTGGCGAGCTAAGAGAGGCGACGTCTGAAGAAGTTATGGCGGAGGTTGTGCGAGTTACAAAAGATTCCAAGCCTAGCCCGGTAGAGAAAGCACCCGAGCCAGTTGTTATGGAAAAAGAGGTGGCCCCGGTAGAGGTTGCTGTAGAAGCGAGGGCAGAGCCAGCCGTTGAGGCTGTGCGTGAAGTAGTAAAGCCAGCGGTTGATGTAGTAGGCATGGCGCTATCTCTCGCCAGCCAGCAGTCAAAGCAGGTGGCGAAAAAGTCAGATAACCAACAGCAACATCAAGGAATGCAACAAATCGCGCAAGTCAGC
>Ga0208666_1000258_pt1 | contig 26787 bp, 45 predicted proteins | sample 5B_taG_FD_184078 | JGI IMG/M metagenome (GOLD analysis project Ga0208666, IMG submission 184078) | Marine viral communities from the Subarctic Pacific Ocean - 5B_ETSP_OMZ_AT15132_CsCl metaG (SPAdes) (version 2) | ecosystem: Environmental > Aquatic > Marine > Oceanic | place: Pacific Ocean...
CGTGTCAGGTATGTTACGCAATGGATTGTGTCTACTGTCCATGATTAGTTTGTATAAGTTAGTCATCTGCTTTCTCCTCACGTTTTATCTCATTGCTACACACATAGCATACCAGCTTGTGTGCATACAGCAACCATTCCACAGGTATGTACATCACATTTTTACAATGCTCACAGGTATGTTTAGTCATTTGTCTCTCCATCCTATGTATAGCATTACAAATATACCTGCTAGGTATGTCAACAATAGTCCTATGTTAAACATCTCTGCACCTGTCATCATCATTCTCCTGTTCAAATAATTCATGTGGGATTGTATCCCATTCATCTCGCCTCATGCGGAACTTGATAAGTTCAATAGGTATGCAAACTCGCACCCACTTTCTACCTACCACAGCCCACACAAGTCGAGTGCCACAACGAGGCCACTTCACGTTATACAAGTCTACCTTGTACAGCTTGGCCTTAGACCATGTAGCTTCCACAGGTTTAGGTGTGCTAGCCATAATCAAACTCCCACCTTTTCTGTGCCAACTTTACAGCTTCACTATGCACAAATTTCATATACTCTCTGACATTTTCTGCTGGCACACGGGGGTTGTCATTTAGTATCTGAACATACGCCTCATCATACAAGCGTTCCATGATTTCATCATTCTGTGCATTGCTCATCAGTCATACTCCTTCACATAATCAAACTCAATGTGTTTGTTTGGGTGTAATGCTTGTGCCATGTCTAGCACATGTTCTACTGCATTTTTCCAGCCACTTTCTTCTAAGGCTTGAGGGTGGACGTTTACACGCCCACGCTCTGCACCAACTGTAATACCTACTTCCCAGTACATTATGCCACCGCCTTTCTTGCTTTACCACGGCCTTGTCTGGCAAGGTCACGCAGATTGTTGATAGTTACACTGCCAATCTCTACAGTCACAGGTCTGTCTGTGTTCTTACTACGTACAGCCTTGCCCAATTCCTTGTGCATAGCGTCCAAGAATACACCAGCAACAGCCTCTGTTGTGTACTGTAAGTAACCGCCACAGTCAGCCTTTGCTTCACGAGCATACTTCAGCATGATGTTGTAGAAGTTGTAACGGCCTAGCTTCACGCCATGATACTGCTGATACAATGCCTCTACCTTAGACAGCTTACGCTCAATTTCTGGTGATGCAAGCACCTGTCCTGTCATACCTGTTGAACGCTGGTGAAATGTGATTGTTTGAATAGTCATAGTAATATCTCCTTTACCGTTGGTTAGTTAGTCCAACATTGGACTTGTTGGGGTTGGTTCTAATTGCCCACATACTAGGGCCGTTTGGCCCTTTACCTGCTGTGACAACGTAGGCATCTGTCACAGGTATCTCATCCTTTGCAGTCACAAAGCTGTCATACTTGTAAGGATTGTATGTCACCTTCTCTGCACCTTTAAAAATGGTGGCAACACCATTGTTCAGGCTAATACGTCCTGTCACAAAGGCATGTACATTCTTCTTGCCCTCTCGCAGGACACGCTGTCTGCCACCTTGTCTGACAACAAACTTGGCATCAGCTAGAGTGAAGCCTTTCATATGTGTAACCACACGGCCTGTCTTGCAGTCCTGTACTGAGTAGCACTTCTTGTGCAGGTTCCAATATACACGCACTCTCTGTGTGTAGCCGTCCTTATCCCATGTAAGTCTGTTCATAGTACATTCTCCACTAAATATTTAGCCAATTCTCTCGCAGTCAGGTAGCCTACAGGCTCATCCTGTCCGTCAATCCACACTTCACAGGTCTTACCTTTCTTGCCCATGATACCATCACCCTGCACAATAGACACCTGTCTACCGTCCTTTGTGACCAATAAAATCTGATTGTAGTCACGCATACCATCTCTCCTGTGTTTCACGTTTAGCCTGTCGCATTACTTTGCGAGTACGCTTCCAATCATCACGCTTTGCTTTGCGTGGCTTAGTCTTTAGTGCTTTCATCTTTTCGATTTTTATTTGCATTGTCTTTGTCCTTATTGCGATTGTACTTCTTCTTGTTAGGCACAGTCTGTGTGGCAGTCCTGCGTCTGTTCTGTGCCATTATTTTTGCCACAGGATTTATACGTCTAATCATGCGTCAACTCCTTAGTCCAACATTGGACTTGTCTAGTATACCTAAGTGAATAAAACACTTTCATTAAACATTCAAGTGTTTTTTCACATAAGGTATACATAAGAGGTTTAAGCGATACCATGCATTTTGCGCCATGTGACCCATGTCACAGCTTGCAGTTCATATGCTTTGAACTTGCGACCATTGACAGTGCAACGCTTGGCGGCTTGGCGGTATGCCTCTTGCAGATTGGCATATTCTTTAACGCCAATGCTAGTCTTGTCATCTGTAAGACTAACACGCTCTGCATAAGCAATGTTGCGAGCATGACCATCAATGGTGCAAGTGTCATCACCCATGATGTTTTCATAAAAGCAAACAATCTTCTTGCCATTAAGAATAGTCTTAATGCTATTGTGGCTTGGTCTAATCTGTCCAAGTATATGCCACGCTTTGTCTCGCATGGCATTGTATGTACAGACAGACACACTGTCTACACTGCGACCATTGACAAACGCATCAATTAAATCACGAGCATTTGTGACATTGGTAGACCAACGATTGTTTGGTGACAATGCCGCCACAACGCCAGCCACAACATGAATGGCAATGCCATAAGACTTGTATTGCTCCGCAAGTTGGCGGCACTCCTCATACGCCTCTGCATACCATGCAATACCATGTGCCACATCTTCAGGCTTTGCTTTGCGTCTGATAGCAATAATATTTTTCACTGCAATTTGCATATTGAACTCGATAGGCATTAGTAAATCTCCCATGCATCATCTAACCAACGCTGTGCTGTAGCCTCATCCGGGCAACCCACAGCCATTACACCTGCCACAGCAAGTGATTCTTCTCTTGCATCACGCTGGGCATCCTCTTCTGCCCATTGCTCTAGCTTCAGGATTTCATCACCTAACTCATTATAGGTGAAGCTATTTCCATAGCCATATGACGGACGGCATCCATGATACGCTTTGAACGCATCACTGAAAGCCTGACACATATCTTCATAGGTAGCAATTCTCATGTTTAACTCCTGTTAATGTTAGTCCAACATTGGACCAGTTAAGCGACTCTCAGCTATGCTGATACCGTTGTACTCAATCGGACCAGCCTCATAAGCACAGGTTCGGACCAGCCTCACCTTATGCAGTACCAGCATAGCTGAAAGCCGCAATCCTGCGGCACTCTTTATTTTTTAATGCTCCATGCTTTCAATAAATTTTTCAGCGCAAGCCAGTGCATCAAGATTTAAATCATTCTTCACACAAAAATCATGTGCAGATATTTTTAAACCATGTAATGCACCCCATTCTTTTGTGATAGCAAAGGGCCAAGCGTATGCAATTCCCACGACTTTTTCGCTGGCAATCACAAGAACATCACCTTCTTTGATGTTTTCATTAGCCATGCAAGAATCATAAGCTTCGTTCGTATTATCAAAATTCCAAACATTGTAAGTCATTTTAACTCCTGTTAATGTTAGTCCAACATTGGACCTAGTTAAGTGTTGTATAAGTGTAATACACTATCACTAGAGTTTCTAGTGTATTACACGTTACACACTAAAGTAAACCCTTGTCAAGCAACTTCTGTTTCAGCACAAGCAAGGCTTGCATCTGGGCTTCACGCTTCAGCCTAGCGTCATAGTCACGCTTGGCGGCATCAGCCTGACCTGTAACGTAACAGCGAAACTCAGGCCGTGTCTCAGGCATTAGACCTCTGCCATAAGCATGGTCAAAAGACTGCCAGCTAGAGCCTAAAGGCTTGTGCTTGCCCATTGGGATTATGTGTTTACGAGCCATTATCTCACCTCATCACTTAAATGTATTCCATACATTAGCCCTGCAAAGCCAAAGAGCATGCTAATCACTGAGCCTTCAGGCTCTCCACCTGTCACTGCAAAGAGCAGTGATAAACAAATTAGGCTAATGCCTAAACCAAAGGTAACGCAAGCTAACAGAGCTTTTAATACTTGTATTAACATTTCGATTACTCCTAAAGGGTTAGACTGTAGCTTATGCTACAGCCTTAATGTTGTCTTCTTTCAGAAGATTGATTGCATCTTGCAAAGCAACTTCCAAGTCAGCAATGCTGACATTGTGCAACTCAGCTTGCAGGATTGCTTCTAAAGCAATATCACCTGCTGTTTTAGGCTCAGCCTGCTCTTGAACCTGTGGTTCATTAGGTCCAACATTGGACTTGTCTTCAGTCTCTGACTGTTCGGGTGTTTCATCAGCTTTAGCTGATTTACGCATTGCAGCTTGCAAAGCTGTCAGAGATGTAAAGCCTTTCTTTGAGGCTTGGATGAAGTCTCTTGCCGCATCTTCGTTTTCAACGAACCAAAGAGCCTCAGACCGTCTCCGCTTATCAATAGAATTGATACCACAATCTTTCAGTCTTGCAGACTGGATACGGCCACCAGCTTCTTGCTTTAAAGCAAACATCAGCTTTCCAAGCCTTGTATCAAAGCCATCGGCTTTCGTGGACTTGGTAAAGCGAGACTTATCTGCTCTGCAGATTGACTTCCATTCTTTGGCAAGAGCAAAGCCTTCAGCTTCAAGAGTATTGACTGCAGAGATTTGAGTTGAATTTTCCATTTTCGGTTCCTTTATTCTATCTTTAGGTTTTATAGGGATACATCCCCTTTCACTAACGTTCAAGGGGTGTATCCCGTAAAACCGTAAGAAGATAGTATAAGTTTGGGGTTGGTTCCTCGTGCGCCATCTCCTGCCCCTGCCGTTTCGCATGTGACTGCAAAAATATATTTCATATATATTTTGAAGTTGGTGCGTGAAACTCGCATGTCACATGACGAGGCTCAGTCTTCTGTAGCAGAACATATGGGGAACAGCCTTGCTGTTCAGGGGGTGTAGTCCAACATTGGACTTAAACACCAAAGGTGATGTTAGAAAAGATGCATCGGCACTGCAACGCAGTGACAGTTTCAGAACCCTTGCCGTCACGTCATTCTGTAAGAATGGCAACTGATAACATAACAGTTGGCACAACTGAGGTGAAGCACAGCATCTATTACATCTTAGGATGTAGAGACACATCATCTAGTGGCTCACTGCCGCTGACAGCGCATCATCTGCGCCAAGCCTTGCGCACATGCGCACACAGTCAGGGGGTCGGGCAGGCTGCCAGCCGGGGCGGTAGCGTAGTATATACACAGAAATACACAGATTAGGTAAATTCACTGTTAACCACAGGTGCAACTGACACTATTTCTATTGCCTAGTATTTGTGCAGTTACACATATTGTGCCTATTTTTTGTGCAGTTCTATAGGTAATGTAAATTATTTTGAGTCGCATTACATTTTAGGGGTTGACACTTATCTGCATATCTGGTATAATTATACTATAACTAAATAACACTTAAAGTGTTACACTTAACTGTCTTATAACTTATCTATATTTAATACTTAAAATGTGACACTTAAAGTGTAGACAGTTAGATATCCCTATACGTAATTAAATACGTGTTTTAGGATTTTTCCCTTGACAAAATCTAAAAAATCAGTAAAACTATACACAGATAATGTACTTGATGCTTTCTATGAAGCTATCCGTACCAATACACTTGACCGTTTACATATCCCTCATAGTGATGTCTTCTATGTGCGACAGGCAGTAGAGGCACACTATGGGCGTTCCTTTACATTGAAGCACGTAGAGGACGCTATGCGAGCAGAGGGATGGAAAGAACCAAACGAGACTTAGATGTTTACCGCAATGATAATTGCATGTCACGTAGCTAATAATGCAATGTGCATGACCATCACAGATAATCGTGGGCCGTATGATACACCAGAAAGGTGTGAGGTTCGTGTAGAAGAAATGATTAAAGACTTAATTGGTATGTGGTCGGAATACAACGTGCCTATGGTATTTAAATGGACAGGTTGTCTTGACCCTACAAAGCAAGGTAAAGGTACATCTACATAATGCCACGTAAACCCAGCAAGATGCCTCCTCGCAATAAGAAGAACTTTCGACCTACAAAGTCGGGAGCAGGTATGACTGCTGCAGGTGTTGCTGCATACAGAAAAAAGAATCCCGGTAGTAAACTAAAGACTGCTGTTACGGGTAAAGTAAAACCCGGAAGTAAAGATGCCAATAGACGTAAATCGTTTTGTGCTAGGTCTGCTGGTCAAATGAAAAAATTTCCCAAAGCTGCTAAAGACCCAAACAGCCGTTTGAGACAAGCACGCAAGCGTTGGAAGTGTTAAGGAGTATATGTAATGGCACTATTATCTACAGTTAAAAAAGTACTAAAAAAATCGGCAGCGGCAGCAAGAAAAGAGTCTGGCGAAGCTGGAAAGAAAAGACGTGCTGCTAAAAGGAAAGCAGAAGAGGCTAAAAAGAAAGCTAGTAAAAAAGCTGCTAAGTCTCCAAAGGCTACACAAAAAGATGTTCGCTTTAAAAAGAAAGCTGAGTTGCAAGAGGGTGCAGCACTAGACCCAGAAACAGGTCGTAGTGTATCAGCAGCACGTGATGTAGAGTCAGGTCGTGCAGGTAAAGTTACTCGTGGTAAGTTTTCTGTGACTAACTTTATTAAAGACCAGATGGCTATGTCACCGGGTATGCAATCTCGTAGAGAAACAAATAATGCTTTTCAACGTGCGATTAATAAAGCTGAAACACAAGCTGAAAAAGATAAACTTCGTGCAGCATTAGAAAAAATTCGTAAGCGTAGAGAAAAAGTAGATGTTGCTGCAGAAGGTAGACGTAGAAGCAATATTAGTAAAGGCGTTAGAGAAGCTGCTAGAAAACCTAAAGAAGTAGATAATTATGATGTAGCTAATAAGGCTCTCATAGGTGAACCCGGTAAACCGCAAACTGGCGGTGAACTAGTTCCTGAATTTTTTAAACTAACCGAAAATCAACAGGTTTCATTATTACGTGGAGCAGAGGCTAGATTAACTCCAGCAAAATATAGACAACTTCTTGCAAAAGCAGAGGAGAAACGCCTTAGAGATAGAGGCGGTAATATTGGAACAGGTGAAACTGCTTTAGGCGCACGTAAAGGAACACGTTTAGGGCGTGTACGTGGTGAAGAAGAACAAGTAAAAGGAATGATTAGTGGCACTAGACGTGACGGTGTTACTAAACTACGTCCTGAAAATGAAGATACTCTTAGACGTAGAACAAGACGTAATAAAGGTGGCATGGTTAAAAAGAAAGCCATAGGTGCTACAGACTATCGTATGAACAAGGGTGGGCTGTTGCTTTCATCTGTAGATAATAGGAAGAAAAAATAATGGCTGGACCAACTAAAAAAGAATTAGCTAAACTAAAGCGTTTGGAAAAAAGGGCTGGTGAATTAGATGACCCTGATGCACGTTTAGACCATCAAAGCATGATTATAACTTTACAAGGTAAATATGGTGATGATGTTAATATACCTAACCCATATGAGGGTATATTTAACAAAGGCGGTATGCCTAAAAAGAAAAAAGTGCCAGCTATTGCTATTAGCGTAGGCATGGTAGAAGTACCAAAGGGTAAAGGCAAAGCTAAGATGATGAAGGGTGGCATGGCTAATAAAAGACAGCACATGTATGTTGGTGGAGGGTCTGTTACAGATAAACTAAAGCCAATGCCTAAAGGAGCAAAAGGTAAAGGTGTAAGAAACTTACCAGACTCTGTTCAAATGAATATGGGTTTTAACCCTAAATCGTAATGGTTGCTATGAAAAAACAAAATCAGAAGAAAGTAAAGAAAGTAATTAAAGGTTTAAAAAAAGCCTCTAAATTACATGCTGGTCAAGCTAGAACATTACAAGGAGTTCTTAATGGCAAACTCAAGAGTGCCAAGAAAAAAAGGGCAACCAGCTAAAAGTAAAAAACATAGTGACCTGTACACAGACGAAGACCCAAAGGGTACAATCAAAGGTCTGAAGTTTGCTACAGTAAAAGATGCACAAGCATCTGTACGTAAGATAAAAGCATCTAACAGAAGTCATAATCACAAGACACAAGCTGCTATAGCTATGGAACAACGGGCTAGAGTTGCAGGTAAAATAGCTGCAGCTAATGTATACAGACGTTTTATAGAATCACAAAAGAAGAAGACACGTGCATCCCGTAGAAGCTGATATCCGCAAGTGGTCGCACGACTTCCTTGAAGTACCAAATAAAATGCTAAACGGACTGCCGCCATGTCCATATGCTAAACAAGCATGGTTACAGAATAAAGTTGTATTTAGTATTAATACAGGGTTAGATGGTCTAGCAAAAGAAGTAGCTAACTTTGACCAACACGAATATGATATAGTTATTTGGGCATCTCAATATTTGCTTGATATGGAATATCTTGATGGGTGGTGTGATGGCGTAAATGAAGCCATGTCAATTGCTGGTCACGATATGCACCTGATGGTGTTTCATCCAGACTATGATGCTACTGAAGCAGGTTTGGATTTTTTAGTTGAAGATGATGTAACTAACGATGAGTTAGAATATTGCATGGTCTTTGTACAGAAGTTATCATTACTTGATGATGCTTCACTTAGCTTGGAAAAGTCTGGATACTACCAGCACTTTCCTAAAGAAACTTATGAATCGCTGGTAGTTGATAGAAGGAGACTAAGAGATGGCAGGTAAAGCAAAAATGGCTAAGAAGAAAATGCGTGGCGGTGGTATGGCTAAAAGGCGTATGGCCGGTGGCGGCATGGCTAAAATGGCTAAGAAAAAAATGATGGGCGGTGGCATGGCTAAGATGTCCAAAAAGAAAAAAATGATGCGTGGCGGAATGGCTAAAAAGAAGAAGTAATGATATACGTTGCTGATTCTAGCATACATGGACAGGGCGTATTTACAGATAAGGATATTTCTCAAGATGATGTAATTGAGTTGTGTCCTTATCTGGTCGCTGACAAAGATGACTTTTCAGATACGTGTATATTACATAACTATATGTTTTATTCTCCGTATGAAGATGATGAAGATTTTTTAATACCTTTAGGTTTAGGAATGATATATAATCATAGTGATGCTCCAAATGCAGAGTGGACTATAGATGACGATAATGAAAACTATATCACGTTCTTTGCTACAAAAAATATAAAAGCTGGAGAAGAAATACTCCACGACTACGGAACACTATATTGGAACAGTAGAGATGGCTAAGTTTTATAGCACAGAAAAAATAGTAAAGACTAGACCTAAACGCAGACCGGGTGTACACAAAAAGAATGTTAATAAACGTAACAAACCTAAAACGTACTTTGGTTAAATACCTTGGCTGGGCATTGCTTTATGTGGGCAAGCCCTTTACTTCTGTAGGTAATTGGTTTTGGCGTAAGCATAGAACTGTGTTAGATTGGAATAACAATGCCACCAAAAAAGAAAAAAGCTAAAAGCACTGTAAACAAAGCAGGTAATTATACAAAACCTGAAATGAGAAAACGTATGTTTAATGCAATTAAAGCTGGTTCAAAAGGCGGTAATCCGGGTCAGTGGTCAGCAAGAAAAGCGCAGTTACTTGCTTTGCGTTACAAAAAAGCTGGTGGTGGGTACAAGACCCGAAAGGCTTGACCTATAGATGGCTGCAAAATTAAGTGAGAACACTGAAGTTGCGCTACCGCTTCGCAACATTATCAGCATGGTTGCTGCAGCATCATTAGCAACGTGGGCATACTTTGGTATTATAGAGCGTCTTAATCAAATAGAGACTAACATCACAATGATGGAGTCTGACTTAGAACAGAATACTGAGTTTCGCATTAAGTGGCCTCGTGGTGAGATGGGCAGTCTACCTGCCGACAGCGAACAGTTCATGTTGATTGAGCATCTTTCTGACCAGTTAGATGAACTAGCCACACAAATAGATGAAGGTCGTGCGCCACATGACCAGCAACAGAAACTAACACTGGAGTTCTATGAGAAACGTATTAGTGCTATAGAAGCCCGACTTGAAAAGATGAGAAACGGAAAACATGATTAACGAGGTTATGACACTAATACTCTATCTTGCAGGAGATGTAGCTGAACACACAGCATACCAAAAGCTGTCAAAGTGTTTAAAGGCAAAGCGCACGATAGAAAGAAACTTGTACAAAGATACAGGCAATGTGCGATATGCATGTGAGTCACGAGTAGTTGAAATTAGTAAAGGTCCAGATGGAAAAAATTACATCGTAAAGATTGTGGAGTAGCAAATGTTAGCAGAGATAGCCGCAGCCAATGCAGCATTTGCAGCAATCAAGATGGCTATCAAAAATGGACGTGAGATTGCTGATGTTGCTTCACAAGTAGGTAAATATGTAAATGCTACAGAAGACCTACGCAGAAAAGGTGAAAAGAAAAGACGGGGTGTAGGTGGTGCAGACTTAGAAGAGTTTATGCATCTTGAAAAGCTAAAGCAGCAGGAAGAAGAACTGAAGCAGCTTATGATATACACAGGCAGACCCGGACTTTGGTTTGACTGGATAAAGTTTCAAGCACAGGCACGTAAAGATAGACAAGCTGCAGCAGAAGCACGTAGACGAAAGATACAAAACTGGATTGAAATAGGTACTGTAGCTGTACTGTGTATAGTAGGATTGTTTGGGTTAGCTGCACTAGTTGCTTGGGCATTTTATTTGAAGGGCATGTAATGACACTTAAAGGACCACAAAAAAGTTTAAAGGATTGGGGCAAACAGAAGTGGAGAACTAAGAGTGGCAAACCGTCCAGTAAAACTGGTGAACGGTATTTACCGACAGCAGCTATCAAAGCGTTATCTCCGCAAGAGTACGCAGCAACAACCGCTGCTAAAAGAAAAGGAACTCGTGCTGGTAAGCAGTTCGTCAGACAGCCTAAAGCGATATCAAAGAAAACAGCCAAGTTTAGAAGAGGCACGTAATGTTAACAGCACTGATAGGTCCGATAGCTAGTATAGCAGGGAGTTGGATGGATGGCAAAGTTGAGCAAACAAAGGCAAAAGCAAATGCTAATGTCGCAAAGGCTAAAGCTGAAGCGGCTATCATGGAGAAGAAAGCCACTGGCGAAATTGATTGGGATATTGAAATGGCTAAGTCTTCGTCTACAAGTTGGAAAGACGAATGGCTGACAATTTTATTTTCTATACCCCTTATATTAGCTTTCATCCCCGGAATGGAAGAGGTGGTTGCAAATGGTTTCGCACAACTCAACTCAATGCCTGAATGGTATCAGTACTCACTTGGAGTTATCGTTGCCGCTTCTTTTGGCGTTCGTTCAGCTACAAAATTCTTTGGTAAAAAATAATGATTGATTGGTGGAAACGGTGGCTGCAATTTAATGTTACAGCCAAGCTGACTATGATTGCCTCTGTTGCAATGTCGTGGCGTTGTGCAGAATGGTTTATGAATTTAGAAGACCCAACAACACAACAGTCTGCATTTGTTTCTGTTATTATGGGTGTTATGACAGGTGTCTATGGCATTTATCTAGGCAGAGAATCAAAAGGCAAGTAGATGAAATACATTCGCACACATTTAATTAAACAACTTGTTCAGAGTGAAGGTTTGCGTCTTGAAGTTTATCAGGATACATTGGGCATTGACACAATTGGTGTAGGCAGAAATCTTGAAGACAGAGGCATTACCAAAGAAGAACTTGACGCTTTGGATTTTCCAAACATAGAAGCAGTGTATGAGCATGGTATTACTGAGGCTGACGCTGCATATCTATTAGAGAATGACGTACAGATAGTTGAGGAAGAACTGCTTAAAGCGCACCCTTGTGTGGCAGATTTAGACTCTGTACGTCAACTTGTACTGGTGGACATGGCATTTAATATGGGTGTACCAAGACTACGTAAGTTTAAAAAAATGTGGGCTGCTGTGCATGAGGGAGACTTTCCTACCGCATCACGGGAGATGTTAGATAGCCGTTGGGCTGCTCAAGTAAAAGGACGCAGCCATAAGTTAGCACATGCTATGCACCACGGAGAATTAAAATAATGGCTAGAGAACTAAACGAAAGACAACAGAAGTTTCTGGAAGTCCTCTTTGAAGAGGCTGGCGGTGACGTAGTTGCCGCTAAGAAACTGGCAGGGTATTCAGAAACTACTGCTACAACTGCAATTGTAAAAGGTCTCAAGGAAGAGATACTGGAAGCAACGCAGATGTACATGGCACGTAATGCACCTAAAGCTGCAATAGCTATGACACACGCTCTGTATGACCCAACTGAACTTGGTATTCGTGATAAGATGTCAGCAGCTAAAGAGTTGCTTGACCGTACAGGTTTGATTAAAACAGAGAAAGTACAAGTGGAGGCCGCAGGTGGTGTGATGCTTATGCCAGCCAAAGCTATTGTAGAGGAAGATGACTAATGGGAAATAAACTATTTAGAGGTTCTTTTAAGCCTCGCACAAAAGGCACTAAAGATAATCCTTTAACGGATTATGAAAAACAATTAATTGAGCAAAAAAGAAAAGCGAAACAAAAAACAGAGGACGCTACTTTTAAGGTAGTAGCAGGTCAATTTGGAGAAAAAAGTAGCACATTAAGTGACATCGCTAATTCTTTAGGGGTTACATTAAAGTCTTTGAAAAAAGAAAATCCTCAAATTAAAGACCTTAATAAAATTTCAAAATCTCAAAAAATAAATGTGCCATTACGTAGACAAACTTTTTTTGAAGAATATGTTGCTGGCACAAAAAACAAACCTTCAACTCGCAGTGTTAAAACTTCTGCAGGTAAAGAAAATTTAGCTGTAAAAAGGGGTGCTGAAGGTAAGGTATATAAAGGTATGACAAAGAAAGAAATGAAGGCTATTTCTCTTGACTACCGTAAAGGCGGCATGGTTCTATCTAGCACTGACAACCGCAAAAACAAATGACTAGAAGTGCAGGGCAGTGGAAACTTCCACAGCCAACAGATATTAAAGATGAGAACGAATGGGTACAGATACCACGTATTGCACGTACTGTACCATTTGGTTACAAGCAAAACGAAGAAGACCCCGACATTCTTGACCCCATTCCAACTGAGTTGGATTTGCTTGAAAAGGCCAGAGCGTATACAAATCAATACAGCTATCGTGAGGTAGCTAACTGGCTTAGTACAAATAGCGGTAGATACATATCGCATGTAGGATTAAGAAAGCGGTTACAACATGAGCGACAGCGTAAGAACCAAGCTAAAAGCCTCCGCAAGTGGGCAGAGTATGCGGAAAAGGCAATCGCCAAAGCGCAAGAAATTGAAGAAGCAAGAACAGGCGCAAAAGCCGCAGGTTAATATACAGGATATTGAATACGAAACAGAAGCAGTTGAAGAACATGCTAATGTATTATTCAAACCTAACCCCGGCCCACAAACAGACTTTCTTGCAGCAAGTGAACGTGAGGTTCTTTACGGTGGTTCAGCAGGTGGTGGTAAATCATATGCCATGCTTGCAGACCCACTTCGTTACATGGGGCATCCACAGTTTAGTGGTCTGCTGCTCCGACACACTACGGAAGAGTTACGTGAACTAATATTTAAATCACAAGAACTCTATCCAAAAATCTGGCCCGGAATAAAGTGGTCAGAAAGAAAGATGCAGTGGACTGCGCCATCTGGTGCGAGGTTGTGGATGTCGTACCTTGACAGAGATGAAGATGTCCTGCGTTATCAGGGTCTAGCTTTTAGCTGGATAGGCTTTGACGAACTGACCCAATGGGGAAACCCATATGCATGGAATTACATGCGAAGTCGTCTACGGTCCACTGCCCCTGATTTGCCTATCTTTATGAGGGCAACTACAAACCCCGGTGGAAGAGGTCATCACTGGGTAAAGAAAATGTTTATTGACCCAGCACCTTATAACAAGGCTTACGATGCGACAGATATTGAAACACATGAAATTCTCAGATATCCAGCAGGGCATAGCAAAGCTGGGAAGCCATTATTTAAACGTAGGTTCATTCCTGCTAGACTATCTGACAACCCGTATCTTTCTGAAACAGGTGACTACGAAGCTATGCTCTTGTCGCTCCCAGAGCAACAGCGCAGACAACTCTTGGACGGTGATTGGGATATTAAAGAAGGTGCTGCGTTCACAGAGTTTGACCGTGATATTCATGTTATTGAACCTTTTAATATTCCTAACAATTGGGTTAAGTTTAGAGCATGTGATTACGGCTATGGTTCTTACAGTGGTGTTGTATGGTGCGCTGTCGCACCGTCTGAGCAAATCATTGTGTACAGGGAATTGTATGTGTCAAAAGTCTTAGCTACTGACTTGGCTGATATGATATTAGAGTTGGAAGCTGAAGATGGTAATATTAAGTACGGTGTTTTGGACAGTTCTCTTTGGCACAAGCGTGGTGATACTGGCCCTTCTCTTGCGGAGCAAATGATAAGTAGAGGCTGCAGGTGGAGACCATCAGACCGAAGCCGTGGTAGTCGTGTAGCAGGTAAAAACGAAATACACAGACGTTTACAGGTAGATGAATTTACAGAGGAACCTAGACTTGTTTTCTTTAATAGTTGCACAAACATCATCTCCCAACTACCGTCCATACCTTTGGATAAAAAGAATCCAGAAGATGTGGACACGAAAGCAGAAGACCACTTGTACGATGCGTTAAGATATGGTATAATGTCACGACCAAGGTTTAGTATATTTGATTATGACCCTATGGGTAGGCCCGGTGGCGGTATGCAAGTTGCAGATGCTACCTTTGGATACTAAGGAATAAAATATGGCTGAAGATGAAATTATGATTGAAGATGATGCTATTGCATTAGAAGATACAGATGATTCTGTAGAATTTGATGCTGGTGTATCTAATATAATCCCTTTTATAATGGAACGCTATAGCCGTGCTGAAGATTATCGTTATCAAGATGAAGAGCGTTGGTTACGAGCATATAGAAACTATAGAGGATTGTACGGTCCAGATGTTCAGTTTACTGAAGCAGAAAAATCTCGCATATTTATTAAAGTTACTAAAACTAAAACGCTTGCTGCTTATGGTCAAATCGTTGATGTTCTATTTGCTAATAATAAGTTTCCTCTTTCTATTGAGCCTACAACACTACCTGAAGGAGTAGTTGCTGATGTACACTTTGACCCAAAAGAACCGCAACAGATGCAAGCGTCTACTGCGCTTACAAGTCCGTATGGTTTTAGCGGAGATGGAAATGATTTGCCACCGGGTGCAACAGCTAAAAGTTTGTCTGAGAAACTTGGTGTCCTCGAAAATAAATTAGAACCTGTACAGGATAAATTAAAAGAAGGGCCGGGTAAAACGCCAACTGCAATTGAATTTAGCCCGGCAATGATTGCTGCTAAAAAGATGCAGAAAAAAATACATGACCAGTTAGAAGAGTCTGGCGCAAATAAAAACTTACGAAGCAGTTCTTTTGAAATGGCTTTATTTGGCACAGGTATTATGAAAGGTCCATTTGCTAAAGATAAAGAGTACCCAAACTGGGGTGATGATGGTGAGTATGACCCTCTGTTTAAAACAGTTCCTCAAGTAGACCATGTTTCTGTTTGGAACTTTTATCCAGACCCAGATGCAAATAATATGGATGAGGCACAGTTTGTTATTGAACGACATAAAATGTCTCGTTCACAGCTACGCCAGCTTAAAAAGCGTCCATACTTTAGAAGCCAAGTGATAGATGAAGTAATATCTTTTGGTGAAAACTATACTAAAAAATATTGGGAAGATGATTTATCTGACTATGCACCAGAACATGGTGTAGACCGTTTTGAGGTTCTTGAATATTGGGGCATGGTTGATACCGATATACTAGAAGACCAAAATGTAGAAATACCAGATGAATTAAAAGACTTTGATGAACTACAGGCAAATGTGTGGGTATGTAATAATAAACTTATTCGCATGGTGCTTAATCCATTTAAACCAGCTAAGATACCATATGCTGCTGCACCGTTTGAGTTAAATCCATATTCATTCTTTGGTGTTGGTATAGCAGAAAATATGGACGATACGCAAACACTAATGAATGGTTTTATGCGTATGGCTGTAGACAATGCTGTTTTATCAGGAAATATGCTTATTGAAGTTGACGAAACAAATCTAGTGCCGGGTCAAGACTTAACATTATATCCGGGCAAAGTATTTCGTAGACAGGGTGGCGCACCGGGTCAAGCAATATTTGGAACTAAGTTTCCTAACGTGTCATCAGAAAATATGATGTTGTTTGATAAGGCACGACAACTTGCAGATGAGTCAACAGGTATGCCATCATTTGCACATGGTCAAACAGGTATAACAGGTGTGGGTAGAACTGCATCTGGCATATCAATGTTAATGAACGCTGCTAGTGGTAGTGTTAAAACTGTTATTAAAAATGTAGATGATTATCTATTGCGTCCTTTGGGAGAAGGGTTCTTTAGATTTAATATGCAGTTTGACTTTGACCCTGAAATAAAAGGTGACTTAGAAGTCAAAGCACGTGGTACAGAAAGTCTAATGGCTAATGAAGTACGCAGTCAAAGACTAATGCAGTTCTTGCAGATTGCAAGTAATCCTTCTCTTGCACCGTTTGCTAAGTTCCAATATGTAATTAGTGAAATTGCTAAGTCAATGGACCTTGACCCAGATAAAGTAACTAATAACATGAGTGAAGCTGCGCTACAAGCAGAGTTAATTAAACAATTCCAAGCACCCCCAGAACAACAACAAGAACAAGGGCAACAGCAAGGCCAAGCAACAGGTGCGCCACTTGACCCAACAGGTGCAGGTGGTGGAACAATAGGAACAGGTCAAGCACCAGTTCCGGGTGAACAAGGATTTAGTGGAAATGTACAACAAGGAACAGGTACTCAGCCGCCTCAAGCCACTGGTGAGCAACAACCGCCAGTGGGAAGCATTCAGTAGTTACATTGATATAGCTATTGAGCAGCATCAAAAGGTGTTGGAGCAATCTGATGATATAATAATGATGCACCGTCAGCAGGGTGCTATCACAGCTTTACGCAAACTTAAATATCTAAGGGATGAAGTAAATGGCTCTTAAAGAACAAATGGAAATGTTTGAGGACGGTGGTCTCAAAGATGAGGGTGGCACAACAGACCCTATATCAGGCAATGATGTTCCTGTAGGTTCTACACAAGAAGAAGTACGTGATGACATTCCTGCACAGTTAAGTGAAGGTGAGTTTGTTCTTCCTGCAGATGTAGTGCGATATCATGGCTTAGAAAAAATTATGGAGTTGCGTGACGAGGCTAAAGCAGGTCTAGCTAAAATGGAAGCTATGGGTCAAATGGGCAATTCAGAAGAGGCTACCTTATCTGATAATGTTCCATTTAGCATGGATGATTTAGAGTTAGAAGATGACGGTATGGAGTTTCAGGTTGGTGGGCTTGTACCACCACCAAATGTAGGTTTTGTTCCCTCTCAATTTGCACCTCAACCCGGTGTGCCTACCATACCAACAGTGCAACCACCTGTAACACCTGCTCCTACTTTACCTACTTATACAGCCCCTAAACAGCAAGCTGTTCCAGTCATGCCTACACAACCCACACCTACATTTGGTATGCCACAAACTGTAACTTATTATCATGCTGATGGACGAACTATACAAATTCCTGTAGACAGTAATGGTAATCCCTTGATACCTGTTCCTACAGGTTTTACAGCAACTAAACCTACTGCAGATGCTACTGCTCCAACAACGCCTACAACAACAACTCAAGCACCTATTCAACAACAAGAAGATAGTGGGCCATCTATTGAGCAACAAAAAGCAGAACAAGAATATAAGAATACTGTAAATAAACGCATGGATGCCGCAGAAAAACTTGGATATACAAATAAACAAAGTGGAATTGAAGCACTTATTCCTTTTGTACCCGGTGCTGGTTTACTTGCTGGTAATCCAAATAAAGGAACTGTTCTTGTAGATGGAACAATTGCTGATGGAGAGGGCAATAGCTTTGACCCTATTACAGGAGAAAAAGTAGGTTCTAAAGGTGGTATACTTGGAACTATAGCAGGTTCTATTATAGGTAAGAAAGATGATATATCAAAAGCAGCAGGAGAAATGGGAGTATCTCCTGCAAGTCAAGCAGGTTTAAAAACAATTAAAGGTGAAGAAAGTATTCAACAGCTATTAGATGATTTAGATACAACAAAAGTAGAAACAGCGCAAGTAACAAAAGAAGGTCAAACTGCTGCAAAAGCTGCTGAAATTGAACGTCAGGAACGGGGTATATTTGGACCTGAAGGAATTGATGACACACCAGAAATTACTAGTGAAATAAAAGGCCGTACAACAATACCGGCTGATTTTGCCACTACAACTACCCGTTCTCCTACAAGAGGGGCCATAGCTACTGATGAATTTGCTGCCTCTCCAACCAAAACAGATACTACAAGAGACTTAGAACAGTTTGAAAGAGATAGTACACCTATTAGAGAAAGAGATAGAACACCTTCAGACCCAACAGAGTTTAGCACTCCTGCTGCTAAAAGAGATGAAAGTAGTCGTGTAGAAGCGGCACAAAGAAGAAGTGCAGATGCAGAGACTGAAAGATTTGAACGTGCATCATCTCGTGTTGAAGCACAATCAGCAAAACGTGAATCAACTATATCTGGACACCAACAAAGATACGAAGACTCTGGGTATAGTCCTGCTGCAGCTAGGTCTGCGGCTGTAAATAAAACAGATGCTGATAATGAAGCACGAAGACAAACAGGTAATCCAAATGCTAGTGCTGTAACAAGTAGTAGTGGTAGTGCTGTACGAAGTTCTTCAGGTAATGTAGTTACTGTACGTTCATTAATTAATGAAAGTGACAGTGGCGGCAGTGAAAAGTCTATTGTTTGTACTGAAATGTATCGTCAAACTCAATTAGATGATTGGGCAAAGGCAATGAAAATTTGGGATGTATATCAAAAGAAACACTTGACAACAGCACATGAAATAGGGTATCATTGGTTATTCAAACCATATGTACGTGGTATGAAAAATAGTAATATGCTTACCCAACTTGGTGCATACTTAGCAAAAGAACGTACAAAACATCTTAAATATGTAATGACTAAAGGCCGTGCTAAAGACAGTTTAGTTGGTAATATTTGGTGTAAAATTATCCATCCTATTGTATATGTAGCAGGAAGAATTAAAAATGGCTGAAACAGTTGAAGAATTAAAACAAGAAATGGTAGACCGCTACAATAATCTATCTAATGATGAAAAAGATATTATTGGTAGCATGGTAGGCACAGAAGAATTAAGAGTTTTAGGTAAAGTTCTTGGTCCTGAAATATCAAGGATTGCAGACTTATCTGCTATTAAAACAACAACTAGACCTAGAAAACGTGGACTAGGAACACGTTAATATCCTAGATAACTCAATGGCTACCTAACCCCCCAACACTGGCTACGGTTAGCCCCAAAGGAGAAAGAAATGGCTGAACAAGCTATTATGGCAGAAGAGATGCAACCAGAAAAAAAGGTTGCTTTTGTAAGTAAACCGTACTCGCAAGAGGAACGGATTAAAAAAGAAGAAGAGGAACTGGAGCAACTGCTTAAAGAACAAAAAGGTGAAGCAGAAGAGCCAGAGGAAAAAGAGGCCGAACCTACAGGCGCAGAAGAAAAAACATTTAAGAAGCGTTATTCTGACTTGCGTAGGCATCAACAAAAGCAAGCAGAAGAGTTAAAAAAAGAAATAGAAAGTTTAAAAACTCAGCTTTCTGTTGCTGCACAAAAGGAAATGAAGTTACCCAAGTCTGATGAAGACATTGAACAGTGGGCAGAAGAATATCCTGATGTAGCAAAAATTGTTGAAACAATTGCTATAAAAAAAGCTAAAGAGCAAAACGCTGCTCTTGAACAGCGTATGAAAGCAATTGATGATATGCAGATATCTGCTACTAAAGAAAAAGCTGAAGCTGAGTTAATGCGACTACACCCTGACTTTAATGAAATTCGTGATAGCGATGATTTTCATATGTGGGCTGATGAACAGCCTAAATGGGTACAGGATGCATTGTATGAAAATGATAATGATGCAAGGTCTGCTGCTAGAGCAATTGACTTGTATAAAGCTGATAAGGGAATAAAAAGTGAAAAGAAAGCTAAGAAGACTAAAGGTGCGGCTGAAGCTGTGTCTGGTAAAGGCTCAAGAAGCGCACCTCAGACAGAAGAATCTTCCACTTATTTAAAAGAGTCTCAAGTTCAGGCAATGTCACCACAAGAGTATGAAAAGCACTCTGATGAAATAATGGAAGCTATTCGTAGTGGCAAGTTTATATATGATATTAGTGGTTCTGCCCGATGAGTATTATATATGAACCAAAAAGTGAAATGGAGTTTATTGCTCCATTTGGCCCTACAATGGGTTACTTTAAAATGTCTGATGAATTTGTAGAAAAACTTAACAGTAAAATGACTGATAAGTTAGAAGATTACTCAGACAATTTAGTTGGTAAAGTTTCAGAGGAATTACATTTTGATGAAGATACTGTAACTGAGGTACAAAAAGAACTAGGTAAATTTGTATTACAGTATCAAGCATACACAGACCACAGAAACCATTTTGGTAAAAAAGGTTTAGACTTTGAAAACTTTAACTACGGTATTCAAATTGCTTCAGGTTGGTTTGTAAGGCAATTTGAAAATGAGTATAACCCTTTGCATATTCACACAGGCGGTAGACTATCTTGTGTTGGATATTTAAAACTTCCAGAGGGAATAGAAAAAGAGTGGGAAGAAGACTATAAAGACCACCATCCTTCTCATGGGCATATACAGTTTGCCTATGGAACGGCTGCTGGTTATACAAGCACTAACTTCTTAATTAAACCAAGAGTTGGTGACTTTTATGTTTTTCCTGCACAACTGTTTCACTGCGTATATCCTTTCTACACGAAAGGTGAACGTAGGTCTTTCAGCATGAATATGAATGTAATTGAAGTGCCGAAAGAAAAAAGTGTTGACAAATAGTTGAAATTGAATATAACTATAGTCAATAAGAAGTGTGCGTGTAGCGCAATATGCACACTTCAACCATGCAAACATACAGTCTTACGGATTACCTGAAGAGTTTGGCCTGACCCGTACAGTCACACCCAAGCAACGCAGCCTCTAATAGCCTTAGTTTGTATCTGTTTAAAACAAAAACTACCTAAATAAGGAGATGGTACTATGGCGTTTTCAACCGCTAGTGGGTACGGTAATCTTCCTAACGGTAATTTTTCGCCTATTATCTACAGCAAACAGGTGCAACTTGCTTTCCGCAAGGCCGCTGTTGCTGAAGCAATTGCCAATAATGACTACTTTGGTGAAATTGCACAGATGGGTGATTCCGTTAAGATTATTAAAGAACCCGAAATTACTGTCAAGGCTTATGCACGTGGTACAACTATCACACCGCAAGACCTTGATGATGAAGATTTCAATCTTACTATTGACAAAGCTAACTACTTTGCATTTAAGGTTGATGACATTGAAGAGGCACACAGCCACGTAAACTTCCAGCAATTGGCAAGTGACCGTGCTGCGTACCGTTTGGCTGACCAATTTGACCAAGACGTTCTTGGTTATATGTGTGGCTTTAAACAGTCTGCACTTCATGGTGTAGCAGATACTGCTAATACAACCGTAAATGGTTCAAAGGCAATTTCTACTGCAGGTACTAATGAACTGCTGACTGAAATGCAAGTTGATGCTAATGACTTTGGTGGCTCTGCCAACAATGGTATTGGTATTCAGCCACGCTTACCGGGTGCATCTGCTGTACCGGGGTCAGGCAATGCTAACCCAACCATGATTATTGCTCGTATGGCTCGTAAGCTAGACCAGCAAAACGTGGATACCCAAGGTCGTTGGCTTGTAGTCAATCCTGTATTCCTAGAAATCTTGAAGGATGAAGATTCAAAACTTCTGAACCAAGACTATGGTGAGTCAGGCGGACTTCGTAACGGACTTGTCGTTAATAACCTGCACGGCTTCCAAGTGTATGTTTCTAACAACCTTCCTGAGATTGGAACAGGTTCTGCCACTACTGGTGGTACTAACTCATCCAACTTTGGTGTGATTGTTGGTGGACATTCATCTGCCGTTGCTACCGCAGAGCAAATTAACAAGACAGAAACATATCGTGACCCTGACAGCTTTGCTGACATTGTTCGTGGTATGCATCTCTATGGACGCAAGATTCTTCGTCCAGAGGCTCTTGTTAACGCTCGTTTCTGTTTAGTGTAAGGGGGGATTGAATTATGGCTCTTGGTGATAATACTACTTCCGTAGCACGTGGAAATGACGCTCGTGGTCGTAAGCCTTACTTGCTTTCAGCAGAGTTAAACTTTGCTACTGCTGCAAGTGATAAAGGCACAGCTCTTGCTGCTAATGATGTTATTCCGGGTTTGACCATTCCTGCGAATACCCTAATCATGTGTGCTGGCTTTGAAGTAACATCTGCTCATACAGGTACTTCAACTGACACAGATTTTGATTTTGGTATCACAGGTGGAGACCTTGATAACTTTGTTGACGGTTTTGATTTTGATGGAGCATCTGCAGGTGACTATGCTTTTAAGGCAGGACAAACTCCTGTTCTTATTGGTGGCACTTCAGATACCATTGACATTGAAATTCAGGCAATGACAGGCACAACAACAGGTGGTAAAATCCGCATGTTTGCTGTTTGCTTGGATGTTGATGACCCCGGTGACATGACTGCTCAAGAAGTAGACCGTGATACACTCGCATAACTAAGTTGAGGGGGCAGGGCAACTTGCCCCTTCTTACTCTTATTAGAGAATATTATAAATGGCTGAATCATACCTTACACTTGTAAATAAAGTTTTGACCCATCTGAATGAGGTAGAGTTAACATCATCTACTTTTTCTACAGCTAGAGGTGTACAAACACAAGCAAAGAATGCTGTTAATGAAGCTATTAGATATATAAATCAAAGAGAATTTAATTATCCATTTAACCATGCTACACAAACAGAAACACTTGTAGCAGGTACAGTTAGATACAGTTTACCTGCATCAACTAAAACTGTAGATTATAATACATTTAGAATTGTAAAAGATGAAGACCTAGCTGTGTCAGGTGGCAAGCTGGGTAAATTAGATTATAACGAATACATTAATACCTATATTACTCAAGAAGATGAAGTAGTAACAACAACTCTTAATGGTTCTCATTCTGATTCTGTTACTACGTTAACACTAACATCTACCACAGGTTTTGATAGCGCAGGTACAGCACACATAGGTAATGAGGTAGTATCCTACACAGGCATACTAGGTAATGACCTAACAGGTGTTACACGAGGCGCACAGGGTACTACAGCAGCAGCATATGCAAGTGGTGTGCAGGTAGCACAGTTTGCTAATGGTGGTGTACCTTTATTTATTGTCAGAACACTAGACAATAATTATTTACTATATCCTTTTCCAGATAAACAATACTCATTAAAATTTGACTACTTTACTTTTCCATCAGATTTATCAACACACGATGATACAACAACCATACCAGATAGGTTTGCTCCTGTAATTGTAGATGGGGCAACTGCATTTGTATATCAGTATAGAGGAGAGTCACAACAGTATGGTATTAACTTTGCACGTTTTGAGCAGGGTATAAAAAATATGCAAACTCTTCTTGTTAATAAATTTGAATATGTCAGGTCTACTTATCTGCCGCATCAAGGATACTCAGGAAGTGCGAACATAAATCCAAGGGTATCATAAATGGCTGACCAATCAGGAACACAACCTTTTTCATTTAACTGTGAAGGTGGGCTTGTTTTAAACAGGTCTACTTTTATTATGCAACCGGGTCAGGCACTAGAGTTAACAAACTTTGAACCTGATATTGAAGGCGGTTACAAAAGAATAAATGGATTTAAAAAACACGTAAATCAAGTTGTACCATTTACATCTTCTACCTCTGAAGCCGTGTTAATGGTAGCATTGTTTAACAAGTTTACACTTGCAGCTAGAGGCACTAAAATATTTAGTTCAGCTTCTACTACAATAACACTTAAAATATCTGCAAGTGATACTATGAGTGGTTCTGGAACTATCAATGCAAAAGACACATCTGCATTTAGTTCTAGCGGCACAATACAAATAAACTCTGAGATATTTACCTATACTGGTAAAACAGCAACATCGTTTACGGGTGTTACACGTGCAACAAGTAGTACATCTGCTGCGGCACATGTTGCTACAGATATTGTATCAGAAACTTGGACAGAAAGAGATACAGGCAGAACAAGTGCAGGTCGTTATCAGTTTGAGCGTTTTAACTTTGATGGTAACGAAAAAATAATAATGGTAGATGGTGCAAACGCACCTGTAGTATTTAACACTTCTTTAGCCGCTACAGATGTAAGTGATAGTTCTGTTTCAGGTTCTCAGTTTGTAGTGTCTTTTAAAAACCACATGTTTTATGCTGGTAAGTCATCTACACCTCAAGAGGTAGTATTTAGCCAACCTTTTGATGAAGATGCTTTTAGTAGTGGAAGTGGTGCAGGTAGCTTTTCAGTTGATGATACTGTAACTGGTCTTAAAGTTTTCCGTGATGATTTGTTTGTATTTTGTGAAAATAGAATATTTAAATTAACAGGTACAAGTTCTTCAAACTTTGCAGTTACATCAATTACACGTGACATTGGCTGTGTTAACGGATTTACCATTCAAGAATTTGCTGGTGACTTAATATTCTTAGGACCAGATGGTTTAAGAACAATTGCTGGTACAGCAAGAATTGGTGACGTGGAACTTGGTACTATTAGTTCTAACGTACAGCCTTTGTTTAAGGAAAACCTAGTAGACTCTGCTTCTTTTACATCTATAGTTATACCAGACAAAACACAGTATAGAATATTCTTTAGTAAAGATGGAACTGAGCAAGCTACAATTGGTGTTATCTGTGTATTAAAAGGAACAGGGTTTGAGTTTTCACAGTTAAAAGGTATAAAGCCAAACTGCACAGATACAACTGTTGAGACAGGAGAAGTGATACCTATACATGGTGGATTTGATGGATTTGTGTATAGGCAAGATACAGGTGACACATTTGACGGTACGTTAATATTTGCAAAGTATAGAAGTCCTGACCTGACGTTTGGAGACCCCGGCATCAGAAAATATATGCAACGTGTAAATATTAACTATGCGCCAGAAACAACTATTGATGCAGATATGTTTGTACGCTATGATTATGAATCTGCACAATCAATTAGACCTGCAGCTTATCCACTAGATAGTTTAAATGTAGCTGGTATTTATGGCTCTTCTAGCTACGGAACATCTAGTTATGGCGGACCTTCACAGCCAATTGTTCGTAAGTCTGTGGAAGGTTCTGGTTTTGCTGTAGCACTTCGTGTTGAAGACGGAGCAACTGAAACTGGTCCTTATTCATTAAAAGGATTTCAATTAGAATATCAATTAGGAGCAAGAAGGTAATGGGTGCAACATATACACGGCAATCTACCTACGCTGATGGCGATACCATCACAGCCGCCCACACTAATGATGAGTTTGACCAACTTGTAGCTTTTGCTGCTTCAGGTACAGGACATTCGCATGATGGCACGGCAGGAGAAGGTGGACCTATATCTGCATTGGCTTCAAACACCCTTACATTTGGTACTGGTGGTGATGTTGATATAGCTATAACCTTTGATGCAAATACTAATGATGGTGTGCTTACTTGGAAAGAAGATGAAGATTACTTTGAGTTTAGTGATGATATACTATTAGCAACCACAGAAAAAGTACAGTTTCGTGATACTGCAATTTATATTAACTCAAGCACAGATGGTCAACTAGACCTTGTTGCAGATACAGAAATACAGATAGCTGCAACAACTGTAGATATAAATGGTAACGTAGATATATCAGGCACACTTACAATAGGTAGTGCTGGTATATCAGAAGCAGAACTAGAAATACTAGATGGTGCTACCGTTACCACAACAGAATTAAATATTATTGACGGTGATACATCTGCTGGCACAACTGCTGTAGCAGGTGGTGATGGAATTGTTACTAATGATAGTGGTACAATGCGTCAAACAACTGTTGATACGTTTGATACCTACCTTTCACAAACCTCCAAAACACTTACTAATAAAACACTTACAACACCTGTAATTGCAGAGATAGACTCTGGCACAGATATAACTTTGGATGCAACTGCTGACATTAATCTTGACGCAGGTGGTGGTGATGTATTCTTAAAAGATGATGGAACAACATATGGTTCTTTAACTAACTCATCTGGCAATCTTGTAGTAAAATCAGGTACAACAACAGCCTTGACATTTTCAGGTGCAGATGCTACAATTGCAGGAGACTTAACCATATCAGGTGATGACCTGACAATGGGTACAAATACTGCAGGTCATCTTCTTATTGCTGATGGCACAAACTTTAATCCTGTTTCAGTAACAAGTTTATCAGAAATATCTACAGTTGCTAATGATGATGTATTTATAGCTGTTGATACATCAGGTGGTGGTCTTAAAAAGGTTGCAAGAAGTGCGATTGTATCTGGATTAGCCTCATCATCCGCAATATCAAATGTAGCAGATGATAGCACTCCGCAACTAGGTGGTAATTTAGATATGAATGGTAACGATATTGTTACTACATCTAATGCAGACCTAGAACTTGCGCCTAACGGAACAGGACATGTAACTGTTAAAGGTAATGACAATCAAGGTACTATACAACTTAACTGTGAAAACAACTCTCATGGACAGCAAATTAAAGCTGCACC
>Ga0208666_1000259_pt1 | contig 26725 bp, 24 predicted proteins | sample 5B_taG_FD_184078 | JGI IMG/M metagenome (GOLD analysis project Ga0208666, IMG submission 184078) | Marine viral communities from the Subarctic Pacific Ocean - 5B_ETSP_OMZ_AT15132_CsCl metaG (SPAdes) (version 2) | ecosystem: Environmental > Aquatic > Marine > Oceanic | place: Pacific Ocean...
TAATGGTGGTACTATTACTATGGGTGATGCAGCTACAGATAATGTAGTCTTTGGAGCTGATGTAGACTCTAACATTATTCCAGATGATGATAACACATATGACCTAGGTAGCTCTTCACAACAATGGAAAGATATTTATATTGATGGTGTAGCTTACTTAGATGCAATAGACTTTAACGGAACAACAATTACAGCAACTGCTGCTGAATTAAATATTATGGATGGTGTTACATCTACTGCAGCCGAACTTAATATCCTTGATGGCGTAACAGCTACTGCTGCTGAAATAAATACTCTTGATGGTATTACTTCAACAGTTGCAGAACTTAATATTCTAGATGGTGTTACAGCTAGTGCAACAGACATTAATCTTATAGATGGTATTACAAATGGAACAGTTATAGCAAGTAAAGCTATTATAACAGATTCAAACAAAGACATTACTGGTGGTAGAAACATAACCATTAGTGGTGAATTAGATGCAGCTACACTAGATATTAGTGGCGATGCAGATATTGATGGTACTTTAGAAACTGATGCACTTTCAATAAATGGTACAACAGTAACAAGTACTGCTGCAGAACTTAATATCCTTGATGGTGTTACAAGTACTGCAGCAGAGTTAAACATTTTAGATGGTGTAACTTCAACAGCTACAGAACTTAATTTACTTGATGGTGTTACAGCAACTACAACAGAACTTAACTATGTAGATGTAGCTACAGCAGGAACTGTAGAAGCTTCAAAAGCTATAGTAGTAGATAGTAATAAAGATTTTACTGGTGCAAGAAACATAACAATTACAGGCGAACTTGATGCAGCTACATTAGATGTATCAGGAGATGTAGATATTGATGGTACTTTAGAAGCTGATGCAATTACAGTAAATGGTTCAACACTAGCAGAAACAATTAGTGATACTGTAGGAGCTATGGTAGGTTCTAATACTGAAACAGGTATTACAGTAACTTACGATGATTCAGATAATACTTTAGACTTTGTTATAGGTTCAGGAGTTATTACTAATGCTATGTTAGCAGGTTCTATTGCTAATAGTAAATTATCAAATTCAAGTATAACAATTAGTGATGGTTCAAATACTACTGCTGTTTCATTAGGTGGTACATTAACATTCTCTGGAACTTCTAACGAAGTAGAAGTAGCAGAAAGTTCAGGTACAGTAACAATAGGTTTACCAGCAGCTACACAAATAACAACTTCATTAGGAGTCGGTGGTGGCTCTACAAATGGAGTACAGATTTCTCAAGGTGCTATTGCAATTAAAAATGGTGGCACTCAATCATATGTAGATTTTTATTGTGAGTCTTCAAATGCTCACTATGCAAGATTACAAGCTCCTGCTCATAGTGCATTTAGTGGTAATATAACTGCAACATTACCTGCAACTACAGGTACAATAGCTTTAACATCAAGTGATATTACAGGTAATGCAGCAACAGCTACAGCTTTAGCAACAGCTAGAACTATTGGTGGTACAAGCTTTGATGGTACAGCAAATATTTCTGTAGCTTTAGCAGATACAGCTACAGCATTAGCTACAGCAAGAACAATACATGGTGTATCTTTTGATGGTACAGCAAACATAGACCTAACAGAAGTTATTCAAGATACTGTAGGAGCTATGGTAACTGGTAATACAGAATCTAATGTTACTGTTACTTATGAAGACTCAGATGGAACATTAGACTTTAATGTTACAGGTGGTGGTTCAGTAGGAGAAGCATTTAAAACAATATCTGTATCTGGACAAGATGATGTAGTAGCCGATTCTGCTACTGATACTCTTACTTTTGTAGCTGGAAGTAATATGACTATTACTACAAATGCCTCTGGAGATACTGTAACTTTTACATCTTCAGGTAGTGGTGGTAGTGGTGGAAGCAGCTCTAGTTTTGCTAAGAATACTTTTGCTGGAGATGGTTCTACAACAGCCTTTACATTATCTACAACTATGACCAACGAAGATGGTTTAATTGTATTTATAGATGGTGTTTATCAAGCTGATAATGTTTATACAGTTTCAGGAACTACTTTAACATTTGCAACAGCTCCTGCTAATAGTAGAGTTATTGAAGTATTCCAATTAGAAGGTGGTATTGTTGGTACAGCTCCAAGTGTAGATACTATGACTGGAGATGGCTCAGATACTACATTAGCTTTAAGTGTAACTCCTTCATCTGAAAATCAAACATTTGTAACCATTGATGGTGTTGTTCAGCACAAAGATACTTATTCAATATCAGGTAGCACACTAACATTTAGTGCTGCTCCTCCTACTGGTACAAAAGTAGAATGTGTAACATTTAGTAATGTAGCTGTTACAACTTTTCAAGATGCTGACAACGATACTAAGATACAAGTAGAAGAATCAAGTGATGAAGATAAAATAAGATTTGATACTGGTGGTACTGAACGAATGATAATCGACAGTACTGGTGTTGGAATTGGTGTTAGTCCTTCATCAGAGTTACATGTAAAAAGTTCAGGAACTTCATCAGATACTTTAACGATTGAAAATTCAACAGGTAATGGTAGTTGGAGAGTTAAAGAGGGTGGTAGTAGTAATGCTTTGTTTCAAGGTTATAACGCAAGTAATTCTGAAACAATTAGATTAGACCCAACTTCAGATACATATTTTAATAATGGCAATGTTGGGATTGGCACAAATTCGCCAAATTCATATAGTAATGTAACTACATTAACAATAAATGGAACTAATCAAGGTAGAGTAGATTTAGAATATGGAGGAACTTTAGGATTATCAATATTAGCTGTCTCAGGAGAATCACAAATAAAAGCTAGTGGTTCTTCAAATGTTATGACTTTTGAAGTAAATAATTCAGAAAGAATGCGTATTCAAACAGGTGGTGGAATATCATTTAACGGAGATACAGCAGCAGCTAACGCACTTGATGATTATGAAGAAGGTACTTGGACTCCAACAATTAATGATGGAGTTATAACTAGTCCAGTTGGCTATTATACAAAAATAGGCAGACAAGTTACTGTTATTTATTATATAAATTTAACTACTCTGGGAAGTAGTACTACGCAAGTTCAAGTTGGTGGGTTACCATTTACTTCTGCCAATGTTACTAATTTAGCAGGTGCAGGTAGTTTAGTTTGTAGATTTTTTACAGGAAATCAAATAGTATCTTTAGTTGGTACTGCTAGTTCTAATATAGTTTACTACGATAATACAAGTGCTGATTTTGACGAAATAAGTTTTGGAGAAATAGAAGCAACGCATGATAATGATTTTATAGCATACGGAACACATACATATTTCGTTTAATAATAATTAATATACCTAGTGGATTCTAGGTACAGACCATAAGGAGAAAAAAAATGGCAATAACAAAAGAAATAGTCGAAGATAAAATAGAAATTGTTGGAGACTATAAAAATGTACAAGTAAGAACAGCTACAGTTATCAAAGAAGATGGTGCAGAACTTACAAGGTCTTTTCATAGAAAAACTCTTGAGTGTGTATCATCTGTAAAGAATGAAGATAACAGTTGGACGCATACTGATACAGATGTATCTGGAGAGTCTACAGAAGTTCAAGGTATTTGTAATGCAGTCTGGACTACTACAGTTAAGAATGCTAAGAAAGCTGCTAACGAAGCAGCATAATATATAATGGAAATAACACCTTATTTATTTTGGAACATCTTTATAACATTGGTGTTAGCTCCCATACTCTATGGTATTCGTGGTAATACTGCAGAGGCTAAAAGAATTGACATACTCTTAAACAAAACTCGTGAAGAGATTGCAAAGGACTATGTAACTAAACAAGAATTAAAAGATGACATGAATACTCTAATGGATAGAGTAGAAAAATTACATGAAAAGGTTGACAAACTCTTTGAAGTAAAGTAAAATAGGAAAAGCTATGGCTAAAAAGAAAAAGAAAAAATATCAACAAAAGTATTATACTGGTGGTAGAGTAGATTATAGAAAAGGTGGCAGAGTTTCTAAAGCTCATGGTGGTCCTCATGGATTACAAAAAATGGATGAAGTACCTGAAAGAGAAGATATGTCTATACAAAGAGAAGACACACCTCAAGTTAATCGTTCTCCAGAAGTAACAGAAAAAACTGTAAGAACTGTTGACCCCAAAGACAGACCAAATCAACCAATGAGAAGAATACCGAACGAATCTAAACCTAGAGAAGGAATGGTATTTGCTGATAATATGCAGTCAGTATCTAAGGGTATAGATGATGTTATGGGAGGAAGAGAACCTAATGACCCTCCAAATGGTGAAGCTACAATAGTAAGAAATGGTACTATTCACACATGGAATGGTTTTAGATATATAGACACAGGACAAAAAGCAAAACCTCCTAAAGAAACAGATACTCCTCCTGATGAATTTGAAGGAATGTCAGACAAACAAAAAAAAGAGTTGTTTGAAGATGAAAGAAGAAAAAGAATAATTCAGTCTGGTAGAACTGTAGATGATATAGCTGCTGGTATACTTCCAGACTTACCAGAAGCAGAAGTAGAAAAAGTTTCTCAAGAAGGAACTACAGCATCTACAGTTCAAATGGATGCTACTACACCTGCAGAAGCTTCAACTATAGCTCAAACTGCTCCTGAACAAGTAACTGAAGCAGCTACAGCTACTGCTCAAACTCCAGAACAAATAAGAGCTTCACAAATGGAAGCAGCTACAGTAGATACTCAAGCTCAAGTAGATGCAGCACAAGGACAAGTATCAGACCAATCTATAGCACAAGCAGCTAAAGTAGATAGAGTAGCACCTATAGAAGGAGCTGAAGTTGAAATACCTGAAGGTGCTTTGGTTGATAGAGTTGTTGGTAGTATTAGCGAAGGAGCTAAAGCTATTGCAGTACAAAACGCAGGAACAAGTTTATCTAGAATTACAAGAGCTAAAAAACAATTAAGTAAGGCTGGTTTATCTGATTCAGACATACAAGAAATAGGTAATGACCCTGAAGCTTTAGAAGATAGACTTGCAGATTTTAGTGAACAAGAAAGAGGTATTATTGCAGGATTACCTGAAGAAGCATTAGTATCTACACAATTAAATGGTTTATTAGAAGGTATGGAAAATGGTGAAATACCACTATGGGCTAAACCTGCTGTAACACAAGTAGAGCAAATGTTAGCTTCTAGAGGTTTAAGTGCTTCTAGTGTTGGTAGAGATGGTTTATTTAATGCTATTATACAAAGTGCTTTACCTATAGCTCAAAGTAATGCACAAGCTATTCAACAAAGTGTAAGTCAGCAACGAAATATTGAAGCACAAGAAGCAGAAGCAAATGCACAAAGAATGCAACAAACAGCTTTAACAAATGCTAGTAATGTATTTCAAATGGATATGGCTCAATTTAGTTCTGACCAACAAATAGCATTATCTAATAGTAAATTTTTACAAACTGTAGGTTTAACAGAAGCTAGTAATGAACAACAATCTACTATACAAAACGCTGCTTTAATGTCACAAGCAAATTTAACAGAAGCTGATTTTAATCAAAGAAGTCAAATACAAAATGCTCAAGCTTTTTTACAAATGGATATGGCTAATTTAACTAACCAACAACAATCAAATGTTTTAAAAGCACAACAAGAACAACAGCGTATATTATCTAATCAATCAGCAACAAATGCTGCAAGACAATTTAATTCTGCAAGTGAAAATCAAACTAATCAATTTATGGCTTCTTTAGAAGCAAACATGAATCAATTTAATACAGCTCAAATGAATGCTAATAGTCAGTTTAATGCTCAGTCTAGGAATGCTGCTGCTGCTAGAGATGCTAATAGAGTAGCAGATGTAAATAAAGCTAATGCTGCAATACTAAATCAAGTTAGTCAATTTAATGCTCAACTAGATTTTAATAGAGAACAATGGAACTCTGCTAACGAACAAGCTATAGTCAACTCAAATATAAATTGGAGAAGACAGTCAAACTTAGCAGATACTGCAGCACAGAATGCAGTTAATCAACAAAACGCACAAAATGCTTTTGGTCTAACACAAGCTGCACAATCATTTTTATGGCAAGAGTTAAGAGACCAAGCAGACTATGATTTTAAATGGGCTACAGATACAGCTAATAGAAAATTAAATGCTATGATAGCTGCAGCTAGTTCAGAAGGAGACGCTGCTAAAAATTGGACAACTAATTTTGATAGAGCCTCAATAACAGTAGATAGAATATTCGGAGACACATAATATGGGATTATTAAGTAAAGCATGGAAAGGTCTTAAAAAGACTGTAAAAAAAATAGGTAAAGGAGTTAAAAAAGTATTTAAAAAAGTAGGAGCAGCTATAGGTAAACTAGGTATAGTTGGTCAGATTGGTATGATGTTTTTAATGCCTTACGCTACTTCAGCTCTTGGAAGTTTTTTTGGAGCTACGGGTAAGTTAGCTACTTGGTCTGCTAATTTACTTAGTAAATCAGGTATAGGTGCAAAAGCTTTAGGACATACTTTAAATTTAATTAATAAAGCTGGTACTTTTGTTGGTAATGCTTATAATAAAGTAAGTACAACTATTAGCAATGCAGTAGATAAAACAGGTAACTTTTTAAAAGGTAGAGGTTTTAAACTTACTGATGATATAGCTGCAGAAGCTTTTATAAAAGAAAAAGGTTTAAATATAGATTATGATGCTATGAAAAAATCAGGACTTAAATTAGATGTAGAAGGTTCTAAAGCTTTTGAAAAAGCAATAGCAGACTCTACTCCTAAAATAAGTTTAGAAAATATTAATAAATCATTAGGGCTAGAAGTTCCTAAAGTAGATAAAGTAGGAGAATTGTTAGATTTAGGAACAAAAGATTATAATAATATTTTAAAGTTTGACCCAAAAAATATTGAAGTTGATACAAGTAATTTATTAGAAGGAATGAAAATACCAGAAGTTGATACTTCTATATTATCAAAACCTAAAAATAAATTTCCTCAACTTGCTGATACAGCTCAAGATTATATTGAAGGTGAATTAAAAAGTGGAGCTAAAGCTTTAGCTAAACAAGAAACATTAAAAGCTTTTGGTGTTGAACAATCTGGTGGAGATTACAATGCATATACATTTAATCTACCCGGAGTAGTTGATAGAGCTTCAACAGATAATAGTGTTTATGAAAGTGCAGATTTTGCATTACAAAAAACAGGTAATAATTATTTAGTTAATAATATACAAAATTCTAATTACTTAAATAGTTTAATAGATGATTCAAATACTTACAAACAACACATGTCACAATTTTCAGGTGGAATGTATTCATTTGGTTAAGGAGTAATTTTATATGGAACAATACAATCAAGAAGCAGTAGATGCATTTGCTAATACAGGTAGACCAATACCCGGTCAATCTTTAACATCTAATCCAGATGAGCCTAGACCTTTTGAAGGTCCACCAGATTTTGTAAATTTTAAAGAAGCTTTAGACTACATTGCTGGTGAATTATTATTAGAAGAAAATTATATGCCTATGATGGCAGCTATAGCAGATGGAGTACCTATTACAGACTTAGCAATGCAAATAGGATATGTAGGATTTAGAGAAGGAAAATTTAATCCTGACTTAATGATGATGTTAATGGAACCTCTTATGTATTTATTAATGGCATTAGCAGAAAAAGCTGGTATTGAATATAGAATTGATGATGAAGATGATGATGAAGATGATGATTCTTTGTTTGAAGAAAAAGCTAAAAATATAGCAGATACTGTTAAACAAAATGTAAATACAGGAAAAATACCTAGTGGTGTTTTACCAACTAATATAGTAGAACAAATAGAAGAACTACAAGTACCAAAACAAAATTTATTAGATAGACCACAAGAAGAAGTACAACCAGAAATGCAACCAGAAATGCAACAAAGTTTATTAGATAGAGGAGAGAATAAATAATGGGATTATATGATGATGGAGGAATACAATTTGCAGAAGATACATTTGCTAAATCTCGTGCTTATAAAGAAAAAATAGCTAAAGACCAAGACAATTTTACAAAAAATCTTTTTGGTATTGATAAGTTAGTTCAAGGAGCTAGTTTTTTAATTAATCAAAGAGCAGAAGAAGCTGATAATAAGATGCTTCCTCAAAAAGCAAAGTATCAAGCTTTAAATACAAGTGCTGAAAATTGGAGAACTACAGAACAGGAAAGGATTAAATCAGGTAAAAGTGTTCAAGACTATTTATCTGATATGTATTACGAAAATTTAGAAACACAAGCAAAGGAAGATTATAGTTATTTAAATAAAAATCAATATGCAAAAGCATTAAGAAAACAAGCTGATACACTTGCTATAGCTAATGTTAGTACATACCAAGATTTAATAGAAGCTGCAAATAATATACCTACCTTTGAAGACTTTACAGAGTTTTATGAAGACCAAGCAGATATACCTAGAAATTTATTTAGTTGGGTTACTAAAGGAGCTAAAAAAGTATTTAAAAGAGAAACAGAAGAAACTTTAAAAATTAAAAATGCAAAAGCTAACGATGCTTTATATGGAACTAAAATGTTTGATAAGTATGAAAGTTTATCAAGTGCTATTCATGCTTATGAACTTGTAACAGGTAAAGGTAAAGAACTTACTGACATTATAGATAACTTACTTTTAAAAACTGGTGGAGCTATGCCAGAGTTTAGTAAACAAATAGATGGTTCTGCTGTTTATGATTATGATAAAGGAACTATAACAAAAGAAAAATATTTATGGGTAGCTACTGCTAAACCAAATGGAACTCCTGAATATTTACCAAAAAATAAACATCTTGTATCAACATCAGTAAAATTAATGACTGATGATGAACAAGGATTTTTATCTGAAGATGCTATAAAGAATCTTTTAAGTGAAGTAAAAGTAAAATATAGAGGAAGAATTACTGACATACTTTATCCTGATGATGATGGAAAAGTTACTTCTGCTGAAGTAGCTATGGCAAGAAAATACTTAGGAGAAAATACACATATGTATGATATAGACGGTAGTAATATGAAATCTATAGAAGATGGTTTTGAAAAATATCAGTCTAGTAGAATTATGTTTATGAAAATAGATGATAATGGTATTATGAATTATCAAAAAGGATATGATGAAAGTACTGGAGCAAGAATTGCTATAGACCCAGATATGGATGGTATATATTCATTTGACCCTTCTTTAAGAGATAGAGCAGAAGATGCAGGACTTACTTCTGATTCATTAAGAAGTGAATTTACAAACCAAGTATTAAGTGCAAATGCTTCACCTAATGTAGACCCTTTTATGAACTCTACAGATATAGTTACTTTATTAGATGATAAAAATCAAAATTTATTTAATGACTTTGTAAACTTAGACCCAAATGGTGATTTTTACGATACATTTAAAAGTAAATTAGAAGCAGATGATAGTAATTTTGTAAATTTAGGTACATATGATTTATCTCAAATGTTTAGTGACTTTGGATTTCCTAAACAAACTAATACTATATTTTATGATAGACAAAATAATAGAGTAATTTTTAAATAAAAATTATGTCAGACTTTAAAGATACTTTTAATAAATATCTAGAAACTGTTGGTTTATTTAACCCTGCTGTAAAATTAGTACAGCCATATGCTAATTCATTAATACCAGATGAAGTAAGTCCTTTTACTTTTATTGATGAACAAACAGAATATCGTAGACAAAATATAGACCCTTTATATAAAGTAAGTGAAAGAGAAGCTATGTTATATGCAGCAGAAATGGGAGCATCTGATAGTATTCGAGGTATAGCTCAAGGTATAGGAAAAACATTTGGAGCTGATGAATATTTAGAAGCACTTGCAGAAAAAGATAACACTCTTAATTCTATTTTAAATCATCCTGAATGGGGTACAAAAGGAATGACAGCATTTTTAGGTTCTGCTATTGCATTAGACCCTGTTACTTATGCACCTATAGTAGGGTGGTTAAGTAAAGGTAAGAAAGCTAAAAATTTAATGGAACTTACTAAGTATGGAACTATGGCTGGAGCTGCTGTATCTTCTCTTGGTTATACTCCAGAAGATAGAGGTATAATCTTTACAGATGAAGACTCATCTTTCGTAGCTAAAAAATTTGAACAAACTGGAATAGGTGCTACTGCAGGTGCTGTTCTTTCTGCTGGTGGTGGTGCTATAGTAGATGTAGTGCAAAAAGCTAGAGGTAAAGGAAGTATCTTTGCAGGACCAGATGAAATTGATTCTAAAGCTTTTGCAGATGATATAATTGATGAAGGAGATTTAGATGCTCCAATAGATATTGGAAGTAGAATTAGAGCTAAAGATAGAAAAAATATAGGAGTAGTTACAGACTTAGATGAAGAAAAAGGAATAGCTACTGTACAGTTTGTAAATAAAAAAACAGGTAAGACAGCTACAAAAAGATTTATATTAAATGATATTCAACCTGAAAAACCCGGACAACCTAAAAGAAAAACTTTAGGAAAAGAACTATCTTATTCTCCTACAGAAGTAACTTTTATATTAGATAAATCTGTAAAAGGAAGCACTAAATATATAACAGGACATAATGATGATGTTTATATTATTAGTAAAGCACTTGACCCAGATACTAAGAAACCTTTAAAGGGTGCTTGGACTATAAACAAAAATACAAGAAAAAGAAATCCTCTTAGCGATGACCCAGATACTTTAAGTTTTCCTGATGTTGAAAAAACAATTAACTTAGGAACTTTTAATAAATTAAAAGATGCAAAAGATTTTGTAAAAAGTAAAATTTATAAAAGACCTACTCCTAAAAATAAAAAAGAAACTGTTGAAAACATAGCTGATGATTTAACTAATTCAGCAAATACTCCATATAGAACTTCTAATCCAGTTTTAAAATTTTATCAAGATAAATTAGGAATACCTTTAAAGAATTTAATATTTAATAATCCAGCAGAAGCAATAGGTGGTGTTGTAGGTTATAACTACGGAGCAACTTATGATGACCCTAATGCTACTTTTGCACAAAAACTTACTAATCGTTTAATAGGTACAATAGCTGGTACAGGTGGTGTTAAAGGAACTAGATATGGTATAAACAAAGCTTATCAAGTAGGAAATGGTTTAGAAACATATGAAGATGTAATAGGTAAAACTATGGGAAGACTTATTATATCTGACTATGGTTTAAAACCAGAATACTTAGCAACTAAACAAAACTTTAGAACAAGTAAAAATGAAATAGGATTAATCTTTTATGACATTGTAGAAAAAGCTAGTAAAGAATTAAATGAAGAACAAAGAAAGTTATTATACTTTTTAATGAACGGAGACCAAGTAGAGCTATCAAAATTAAGTCCAGAGGCACTAGCAATAAATGCAGAAGCAAGAAGTTTAATTATAAAGTATGGTCAAGAGTTAGTTGATAGAGGTTTATTAGATGAAAAAATATTTAGAAAAAATATAAATACTTATATAAAAAGAACTTATAATAAACCTAGAAAAGAAAATGACAAAACATTTTTTGAAACTCATAGACAAATAAGAATTATAGGAGATGAATTAAAACCTAGAGGCATAGTTGAAACTACAACTAAAAAAACTTTTAATAGAAAAAATTCACAATATAAAAAATCAGATGGTTGGGAAATATTAGAAGATTTAGGAAAAGGTAAAATAAAAATAAGAAGACAATATACTACAGCAGAAAGAAAAGGATTAGAAGAAATAGAAGATGCTGCATTTGCTCTAAAAGAAACAGGAAGGTTATTTGCTAACGATATAGCTACTGCTAGATTTTTTGATGACTTATCTAAAATGGATGATTTAGTAATGGATGAAGCAGCTTATAAGGCATTACCTAAAAGTCAACAAGATAATTTTAAATTGATGCCTAGCACTAAAATAGGTGAAACAAATAAATTAAAATATGGTGAGCTTTCAGGTAAATATGTAGATGTAGATGTGCTTAGAGATATAAGACATACTTTTGGTTTTGATACAACATCTAAAATTCTTGAGCCTTCTAATCCAATACTTAGATTTTTTGCAAAAGGTATAGATGGTTTACAAACTCTTTGGAAAAAAACAAAAACAGCTTGGTCTTTACCAACTCATGTAGGTAACTTTAATTCTAATATAGTCTTAGCAGACTTTGCAGACATGAAAGGTGGTATTAGTGGTACTCTTAAAGAGTTACCAAGTGTAATGAAAATAATGAGAGATAAAAAAAATCCTATGTATAAACAAGCTGTTATAGATGGTATTTTTGATGTAGACATGGTTTCTAAAGATTTAAGAAACTTAGACCATATAGAACAATCTTTTAATATAGTAGCAAAAGCAGATAATATAGGAGAAGGTTTAGCTAATGCTGCTAAATATAGATTAAAAGCTTTTAAAGGTATGACAGTCGATGAAATGGAAAGACTTTATCAGTTAGAAGACCAATGGTTTAGAATGATGATTTATATGGACAGAATAAATAATAAAGGTATGTCTAGAACTGAAGCAGCTTTAGATGCTCGTAAATGGTTTATTGATTATGATATTAATGCTCCTTTAATTAAAGCTCTTAAAAGAACTGCAGTACCTTTTATAAGTTATACTTACAGAGTTATACCATTAATAGCAGAGGCTGCTGCTTTAAGACCTCACAAGTTTGCTAAGTGGGGAGCATTAGGTTATGCACTTGACAATTCTGGGCAATATTTAACAGATGACAAAACAGGAACAGAGTTAGATAGACTTACAGTTAGAGAAGATTTAAGTAGAAATATGTTTGGAGCAGTTCCAGTTATAGGAGACTTAATGCCAAACACTAATTTAAGAATGCCTGTAAATGATAAAAATGGAAACGCTTTATATTGGGATGTTGCTAGGTGGTTGCCTGGAGGTGACATTTTTGAGCAAAGAGCTACTGGTTCAGGTTTTCCCGGAATACCCGGAAACTTTCAACCCGGTGGTATTTACTATGATTTATTTGTAAATTTAGCAACTAAAACAGACCCTTTTACTGGACAAAATTTAGAAGACATGGGAGTTGATACAGAAAGTGGATTGGCAATAATTAGCCACTATTTAAAAAATCAAGTACCTAACCTTCCCGGTCTTGGTTACTTTGATATTTTACCTAAGTCTTATGGTATGAAAAAATATGAGTTAGCTAAAAGAGTAGATGAAGGAGAGTTAGATGCAGAGCAAATTTATTCTAGAAAGTTTGTTACTAAAGACACTCCTCATGTAGCTTTAGCTTATATGTTTGGTATTAGATTAAGACCTCAAGATGTAAATATAAATAAACAATCTAGACAAGCTGCATATGAAAGAGAGTTAGCTGATAATAGAGAACAAATTGATAAAATAGAAAAAAACTTTAGGACAGGTAAAATTAAAACTAGAAAAGAAGCAGATAAACAAAGAGCTTATTGGGAAGAAAAATTAATACAACTTAATGCAGAAAAAGAAATATATGATATAGAAGTAAATAGATTAGAAAGTAAAATAGGTCGTGAAGAATTACAAAAACAAAGAAAAAGAAATAAAAAATTTGAAGGTGGTCCAATATCAGAAAACTTTCCAGTATCTGATGTAAAAGAAACAGCAGCAGATAGAGTTGACCCTTTTACAGGACAACCTTACTCTGACCAGATGGAGGAATTAGGATTAAATGTTTTTCAAGAAAGATAATAAATTAGATATAGAACTTTGCAAAGCTGAAATAAAAAGACACGAAGGAGAAGTGTTAGAGATTTACGAAGATAGTTTAGGATATAAAACTTTAGGTATAGGGCATTTATGCCAACCTCAAGACCCTGAATATTCTTGGGAAGTAGGAACTAAAGTATCTCAGGAAGTTGTTGATATGTATTATGAACAAGACTTTGAAAAACATTATCAAGAAACAATACATGTCTTTGGTAGCGAGGAAGACTTTGAAAACTTACCAGAACCTATACAAAGAGTGTTAGTTAATATGTGTTTTAACCTAGGAGGTACAAGACTTTCAAAGTTTCGTAACATGTTAAAAGCTTGTAAAGAACATAACTGGGATGAGATGGCTAGACAAATGGAAGATAGCCGTTGGTTTAGGCAAGTAGGTAGAAGAAGTAAAGAATTACAAGATATAGTATTAGGAGTATAAAATGAAAGGATTACTAAAAAATATAGTTGGAGCTGTTGCACCTACATTAGGAACTGCATTAGGTGGACCGATGGGAGGAATGGCAGCTAACATGATATCAGAAGTGTTAGGTGTTCCTAATACTCCAAAAGCTATAGAGAAAGGAATAGCAGAAGCTACACCTGAACAAATGTTAGAACTTAAAAAAGCTGAACAAGCTTTTGAAGTTCAGATGAAAGAGCTTGATGTTGATGTATTTAAATTAGAAGTATCTGATGGTCAAGATGCTAGAAGTAAATTTAGTAAAGACTGGACAGCTCGTATCATGGGTATAGCTGTAGTAGGTGGATTTATGGGTTATATTTTTCTTGTTACTTTACAACCACCAGAACAAAACTCTGAAGCTCTTATAAATTTAGTATTAGGTTATCTTGGTGGTTTAGCTAGTGCTGTTATTAGTTTTTACTTTGGAGCTTCCAACACAAAAGATAAATAAAAAGGAGATGAAATGTTATCAAAAGGGGAGATAAATAGAAAATTTTTTGGACCATTACTTATATTAAGTTTAATGGCAATGTCGTTTGCTGCAAGTGCAGATGACTGTGATGCTGGTACACAGTATTGTGAAGATAATAATTTAACTACCACTAATAATACGACTACTACAAATACTAACACCAATAATAATACTAATAATAATACAAATACTAATACAAATACTAATACGAATACTAATAATAATACAAATACAAATACTAATACTAACACTAATAATAATACATCAACTAACACAAATAACAATACTAATAATTCTACATCTACCAGTACTAATACCAATACTAACAACAATAATAATACTTCTACCTCTACCTCTACATCTACTGTAAACTCTACAGTAAATCAAAATGTAAACAATAATAGTAATTCTACTAGTAATAATACAAATACTAATAACAATACTAATGTTAATCAATCTACTTCAGATTCTAATGTTACTACTGATAATACTAATACCAATAATAATAATACAAAGTCTGATAATACTAATAGAAATATTAACGAGTCTAATTCAACACAAACAATAAGACAAGAAATAAAAAGTAAAGCACCTCCTGCTTCTGCTATAGCACCTAGTATTATGTCTTATTCACAAGACCTTTGTACTGTAGGTCGTTCTGGTGCTTATCAAGGACAAGTATTTGGTATCTCTACAGGTCGGACAGTTACTGATACTAATTGTGAACGCTTAAAACTTTCTAAGTATCTTTACGATACTGGTATGAAAGTAGCTTCAGTTTCAATATTATGTCAAGACCCTAGAGTATTTAAGGCTATGGAAATGGCAGGTACTCCTTGTCCTTATCAAGGTCAGATAGGTAAAGAAGCTGCTAAAGCTTGGTCAGAAAATAAATCTAAAAGACCTGATGCTAAAGAACAATTAAAACTTTTTATAGAAGAATGTACTTACGATAAAAATCCTAACAGAAATAATATAAATAAAGATGTAGTTGGGTTAGTAAAGAAAACCTATACAGCTAAAACTAAAACTAAAAGACAATGCAAAAAAGAATTTTATGCTACGCAGTAGCGTGTCTCTTAAGTCTTAATGTCTTTAGTCAATATATCTACGAAGGCAATCAGTCTTTAATAGACCTTACCAATCAATCAGGTACAACCAATCTAAACTCTGGAGACGACCAAGTTTCTAATGCTTTTAATCTAGGGTTTAACTTTGATTTTTATAATCAAACTTTTAGCTCTGCTAGAATGGCTACCAATGGTTGTCTACATTTTAAAACCTCTGGAGCTTACTGTAACGACTACACACCAGACCCTTTAGCAAATAAAGCATATACTTATACTATGCTACCTTTTTGGACTGACTTAATACGAGATAATGGTTCAAAGATGTTAGCTAAAAATTTTAATGATATGACAGTCTTTGGTTGGTATAATATGCGTGAGTATAATCGTGCATCTGATAACAGTTTTGAAGTTATACTTTGGACTAACAATACTTTTGAGTATAGGTATGGTGCATTAGATATAATTAATCACGATGTTTTAATTGGTGAAGTAGGTAGTGGTAGCTCTGAAATATATCAATATTTATTTCACGATGAATGTAATACAGGCTCTACTAACTCTAGTAGTTGTGTAAATACTAACTGGAACGACACATCATTTAATGATATGTTAGAGAATGGTGGTTCGTTATATGGTTCTGGTAGTGGTAATAATATTGATTGTAGTAATCCCCTAAACAATTCAAGCTGTTCTGGTTATGCAGCAGCTTATCAAACACAACAATGTGATATAGACCAGTTATACTCTGAGTCATGTCCTTACTATTGGGATGCTTATGATGACCTTCAATGTGATTTAGACCCACAGTATGCTCCATTCTGTCAAGGTTATAGCCAAGAAAATTCAGTAGCTTATTTTGAAGAAGAATTTGATTATGGTTATCAAGAAGAGTATGACATGTATGACACTTTTGAAGAACCTGAAATGTTTGAAGAGTTTGTATTTGACTTTGAGTATGATTTTTTTGAAGAGCCTGAGTTAATATTTACAGAAGAAATAATCTTTGAACAACTACAACCACTTGATGAATTTATAGAACCTCTTCCATTTATACGAGAAGAAGAAATATTTTTACCTATTGAAGATTTAATGATTGAGGAGTTTGTATTTCAAGAAACATTTATTGAAGAAATGGAGGAGTGGTTTGAGGAAGAAGCAATTATTGAAGAAGAACTTGCGTATGCAGAGGAGTCGGAGGAAGAACTTATTGAGGAACTTATTGAGGAAGAAGAAGAAGTTATAGAAGAAGAAATACAAGAAGATGAAGAATTAGTTATTGCTGAAGAAACATCTGAAGGTAAGAGTTCAATAAGTAGAGAAATGGCATTAAACATTATCTCTTCTACTTTAAATACAGCTCAGTCTAGTGTTAGTGGTACTACATCAGGAAACTCTATACACTCTACAGGTGGCACGACAGGAGCTTCTAGCGTATCATCATCTAATTCTGGTGGTGTAAGCATTAGTAATTCGCCTAGTATATCAGAACAATTTGCATCTTCTACTGCACAAAATAATCAAGTGTTAGCTATGAGTTCTAATATTACAAGCTCTACAAGTACAGAAGTTGAGACAGTTGAGACAACGAGTGTCGCAGTTGATACAACATCTACTCAAACTTTACAAAGTCAAATAGATGTATCAGTTTCTACAGATGCATCAGCTACAGAGACAGAACAAACTGTAGCCAATGTTATAGCTCAGAACTTACAAGATGCTCAAGATGATGTTGAAGCTAAACAAGAAGAGACAGGTGAGTATGGGTCAGAGAATACTATTATAGCTTATATGGGATTTGTACCTAACTTTAATAAATATAGATTAGTTACATTACCGGACCAAGATATATGGTATGAGTCTACAGATATCTACGCAAACAATATGCTGTCAGATAACATTGAAGGCTTTTACCAAATGGCAGGTCAGAGTTTAGAAACTTTGATTAAAATAAAAGAACTAGAACCAAAATTATAGGAGAACATTATGGATTGGTTACAAAATAAAACAACACAGTTTATTGCATTGATAGGTATTATTGGAACTCTGGCAGGGTTTGGATATCAAGGAGCAGAGTATGTTAATAGATTAGAAAATCTTGAAGCTGCTGTTGGTGGTATCGCAGATACCGAAGATGCTCAAAAAATAATTGAAGAAAGGTTTGCTAAGATAGAAACATCAGTTCAATTTTTAGAAAAAGAAATAGACAATATATCTATTCCTGATGTAACTGAAATTAAAACCGACATTGCTACAATTAAAGCAGACCTTGAAACTTTAACTAAAGATATATCTAGACTAGAAAGTGGTAATCCTTTAGCTGGTTAAATGAAAAAAGAAATAGAAAAGAAAATACTTCAAGCAGCTAATCTTTCTCCAAGTGAAGATTGGATAGAAAAAATTGTAGAAGTACACCCGATGAAACAAGTAACTATTATGTCTGTTGTGCAAGTTAGTGTATTTATGTTTATGTTACTATCTTTTCACATAATATCATCTTTATTTGGTTAAAAATAGATAAATCCTCTCAGAGGCATGGAGAAGCCCGTAGTTAAATAATAGGTCTTTTTGAAGCCAAGGTATTAACTACCTTCCAAATGTTTAAGCATGGGCTTTAGGTGTTGAAAATTTTTTTCAATCGGACATTATTCGTGCATTTAAATTATTTTCTAAATAATTATGTATGTTATCTAACTTTTGAGTGCATTCTCTTATGAGAGTATTTAATATTGAATAATCTTCTTCACTAAAATAAGGTTTTAGTTTTTTTATATCTGTTGATATTCTTTCTGTAACTAATTTACCTGACCTGTCATATAATAAAGTATATTGTAATAATTTTGCTTCTTGTTTCATATTAAAAATTCCAGTAATAAATTTTTGATTAAAAGAAAAAGACCAACAGCATTTAGAATAATTAATGCTCTATCTTTCCAAATCAACCCAACCCATAACCAACCAGCTACTCCAAGTATAGATAGAATTAAATCTATAAATTGTAATCCTTCTATACCTCTTATAGACATAGCACATACAATAATAGAACTTGAAATCCATTTTACATACCATGATATATCTCCTTTAGGAGTTGCTGATTTAAAAATTCTTTTTGAATTAATAATTTCTTTTGGGTCAAACTTTGGTTTATTCATTTAAATCACTAAATGTTATATTGTCTTGTCTTCCTCTTAGTCCTGCTTTCATGTATGTTGTTGCTCTACCTTCAAAAAAGTTTTGATGCTCAACACCCATGACTTCATCAATCCAACCAAGTGGATTTTCTCTTTGGTCATAATTAGTTTTAAGACCAAGTTGTAGTAGTCTTCTATCGGCTATATATCTATTGTAAGCATACATATCTTTCTTAGTTAGTCCTTGTAAGTCTCCCATTTCAAACACTAAATCTAAAAATTTATCTTCAAGTGTAACCATTTGTCTACAAATTTCATATAGTTCTTTCTTAAAATCATCTGTCCATATTTCTATGTTTTCTTTGATAAATTCTCTAAATAGTTTAGTCATAGCTTCTACATGCATAGACTCATCACGAATAGAATAGGTTACTATTTGACCCATACCTTTCATGCGACCAAACCTAGGGAAGTTTAACAAGATTGCAAAGCTACTAAAGAGTTGTAGTCCTTCTGTAAAGGCTGAATAAACTGCTAAAGTTTTAGCAATAGTTTCTTTCTTAGCTTTACTAGGTTTAAAGTTACCAACATAGTCATGCTTGTCTGCCATTTCTTCATAGTCAGCAAATGCTTTGTATTCTATTTCAGGCATACCTACTGTATCAAGTAGTAAGCTGTAGGCATGTTGATGTATTGATTCCATGTTAGCAAAAGATGACATCATCATTCTTGCTTCTGGCTTTTTAAATATAGGCATATACTTATCTATATATCCTGATGCTACATCTACATCTGATTGAGTAAACAATCTAAATATTTGTGTAAGTAAATTCTTTTCTTTATCTGAAAGTTCTTGCCAGTCTTTTACATCTGTATGTAATGGTACAGACTCTGGCATCCAATGCATTTGATTTTGTAATACATAGTAATCAAACATCCATGGATATTCAAATGGTTTATAATAATCTCTATTGCCCAGTAAGCTCATGTCTACTCTCCCTTAATCCTTTTAAATATTCTGTTGCTTCTATATATTCTTCAAATAATTTAGCTACTGTATCTACAGTATTAGGATGGTCAGCCACCCCAACTCCTTCTAAACAATACATTTGAAGATTACATAAAGCTTCTTGTTGTTTTGCTTTATATCTATTATACAAAGCATCATATATAATTTCTACTTTCATTTTATCCCTCACAGGCTATGCATTCCACATCATCTAACTTGATTCTTGGAACTTTAATGTTTACATTTTCTACATTTCTAGCTGCGTTAGACCTAAAATAGTAGAGTGATTTTAATTTATTCATACCATACCAATGCACATCATTGACGTACTGCATGTATTCATCATGTTTGTCTTGGTCTTCAGTTGCTTTTGGTAAAGTAAAGAATAAGTTTACGGATTGTGCTTGACATATAAATTGTTGTCTTTGATATGCATGTTCCACTACCCATATTTGATTTATTTCATTTGCTGTTTTAAATATTTCTTTTTCATTATCAGTAAGTATGTCTAAGTGTTGTACTGAACCATCTTTACCTGCTATATCTTTCCAAATATTTTCTAGCTCTTTAACTTTTAAACCTTTAGACTTTAAAATCTTTTCAAGAAATTTGTTTTTAACTTGATAGCTCCCTGATAAAGTTTTGTGGGTATAGCAATTAGCCCTATAAGGCTCAATACTAGGGGAAGTGCCACTACATATAATGCCACTACTAGCATTAGGAGCAACAGCAAGGAGATTAGCATTTCGCTTACCCGAACCATGGATATCAGGAGCTTCGCCCCTTTCTTTAGCCAACTCTTTACTTGCTGCCAAAGCTCTTGATTTAATAAAAGTAAATGCTTTATGATTAAAACCAGTTGCGAATATCCCTTCAAAAGGTATTCCCCTAGATTGTAGATAAGCATGAAAACCCATCGCACCCAACCCGAGACTCCTCTCTCTATACGCCGAATACGCAGATTTAGTATATCCTTCTTTACCTTCTCTAACATATTTTTGAAAGCGTTTAAAATTTGCATTATATCCTCCCAGTTGTGATGTATCTATTGCATTTTCTATGTAATGTTCTATAACATTATCTAGCATTGTTATTAAATCTGATATGAAGTTATCTTCTTTTGACCAGTCATCAAAGTGTTCTAAGTTTACAGAAGACAAGCAACATACTGCTGTTCTTTCTTCATCAGTAGGTAAAGTTATTTCAGAACATAAGTTGCTTTGTCTAATCTTTAAACCTAAATCTTTTTGTTCTCTTGATAAATATTTATTACAGGTATCTATGTTTATCATATATGGTTCGCCTGTCTCAGCTCTAGCATGAATAATCTGCCACCATAAATCTCTAGCGTTAATAATCTTAACAGCCTCTTGAGTTTTAGGGTCAATCAATCTCCAGTCTTCATCATTTTTTACTGCATCCAAAAAAGCATTAGTTATATTAATACCATTGTGTAGGTTTAAACACTTTCTGTTTATGTCTCCACCAGATTCTTTACGCATGTTTATAAATTCTTCTATCTCCGGATGGCTTATATCCATGTATGCTGCATAAGAACCTCTTCTAGTTGTGCCTTGATTAAAGGCTAACATTTGAGAATCTACAACATGCATGAATGGAATTGAACCAGTAGAACGACTGCCATGAGCAGTAGAAATACCGTTGCTCCTAATATCGCCCCAATATCCACCAATGCCTCCACCTGAACTTGCCAACCAAATGTTCTCATCGTAGTGATTAGATAAACCATGGCGACTGTCAGGAACATAATTAAGGAAACAAGAGATAGGTAGCCCACGACTGGTTCCCCCGTTACTAAGTATAGGAGTGCTAAACATGAACCAACGAGAGGAACTGTAGTTGTAAAGTCTTTGAGCCAGTTCAAAATCTGTCTCCCCTTTGTAAGTAGCCCCGAAGACTGAGGCTCTTGCGAATGCTTCTTGTGCATGTGTTTCTCCTTCCCAGAAATATCTATCTCTGAGTGTATCTAGACTAAATTTATCAAACTCTTTTTCTTTATCGTAGTCTATTTCAATTCCTAAGTAAGGCTTAGTTCCTATTTTATCATCAACCATTATTTATTCTCCAAGTCATGTATGTTTAACATAATAATACCATAGTGTAACATTTTTAATAAATCTTTTTTATTCTTTCCTTCTTTGTTTCCATATCTTTTTGCATACTTCATAATGTTTCCAATACAAAAACCTTCTCCATGTCCTGCATCTACAATTACATCTGTTGCTTGATACTTATCCGAAGCATAATGTTGTCCATATGTGTTATATATATATTTTTTTAATTCTACTAATAATTTATCTTCATTAAATTTATATTTCATTTCCATTCCTCTGGTAAGTTATCTTCATTATACCATACAAAATTGTTTTTGTCAGCCCATTCTGCATGACTTCTTTTAGTTCCGTCCTTTCTTCTTTTAGCTTGTGGCATAGGAGAATGTGGACTAGAAAATAAAAACACTAACTCAAATTCTCCTACTGCTTCTTTTAAAGCCTCTCTTATCCAAATATATTTACTGTATTCAGCGTAATCCCAGAACCTACCTTTAGCTTCTAGTAATATTGTTTGTCCATTAATAACTTTTGTAAAGTCTGGTTCATATGTATGTTCAACAACATAATCTATTTTTTCATTATGATGTTCCCAATCTTTTAAAACTGTAGTGTGTAGTTTATGTTCCCATTTAGAATCATATCCTTTAGGTACATTTTTTTCTTTTGGTCTTATTATCCTTGGCTTTCTATATCCTGCCATGTAATATCCTTTAATTTTTTATTAGACTTTTTAATTTTTTGTGCAAACCATCTAGGTGTGTACGCAGAAAGCATAACTTTTTTATTCATATAAACATGTGTTTGCTCTGGTAAATATTTTTTAATATTATTTACAGACACTTTTTCTTTTTCTTCATCTACTAACATAGTCTTTAACCAGTCAACAACTAAATGATTTGCTTTCTTTCTTATTTGTTTTGATTTTTTTCCGTTCATAATACTGTTGAGTCATAATTTTTAACAAGCTTCCAATAATTTAGTAAGCTGTTAAACATTTCTTTGTGTTTATAATGTGTGTCTTTATCCCATATATGAGTTAAAACTAATTCTGTATCTGCTCTGTCAACAAATATAGATATTCTTTCAGGTTCTTCTATGTTACAACCTTGGGCATAAGCTGATAGTTGCATTCCATGTTCATCATATACTAATTTACTAGAGTCTTTTCCTTTTAAGTTGTCTTTAGTTTTAAAGTCTATAAATATACCAGACTTAGAATACAAATCTATCTTACCACCATAACCCTCGTTAGCACAGAAAGAATCTTCTGCTATCCATTCTTCGTTAGGATAGTTTGCATCTAACCAAGACCTAATAACTTTGTAAGGTTTTGTTTTAGCTCCACCCAGAAATCCTTTTTCTATTTGTGCATGAATTTTTGTACCTTGTTTAGCAGCATTCATTCCTACTTCTTTACCTGCATACTTACATTTGTTTACATACTCTGGGTCATCTTGATTTACATTTAAAGATGCCTCTAAAGCTTGTGTAATCTTCCAGTTTTCTAGTGAAGGTTTAGCTGCTATGCCTATAATAGTAGTAACAGAGGGAACAAATCCTTCTTTCTTAGCATCACGAAGAGTAGTGTTTCTTTCTTTACCATTAGCACCAACAATAGTATACATAGGTTTACCCTCATGGTCATACCAATGTCCTGCTTCTGATTTATAATCTTTACTCTGTGTCATTATCTAAGTCCTCAAATGTTTTGTATACATCAGATGTAAATAGTTTTTGTATATTTACTAACCACATTCTACTTGCGTTATGGTCTCCACCACTTACAGATTTTTTAAAGTCTAACTTTTCTATAAGCTGTTTAAGTTTTGGAACATCAAATATAAATGTGCAAAATATATCATCGCCAATACAAAGATTGTGAAACCAATAATCTGCTTCTGTTACTGCTATACCAGAAGGTTTACCATATGATTGATATTCAATACATATGTTACCTGTTTTCATCCACATACCTCTTTCAGATTTTACTTCTATTTTTTTATCTGTAAGCATATCTGCTATTTTATCTTCTCTTATTTGACCATACTGTAAATCAAGGTCAAACTTTTTCATATCTTTTTTAATGGGTTTCATACCAACTGTCTCCTATTTTGTATTCGCCATCTAAAGGACAACGCATTTTATAATATTCACTTGCATCTTTTATAGCTTGAACTCCTGCTCTACCTACATAATCTGCTTGTGATTCCTTCACTTCTATTTGCCATTCATCGTGTATATTGGCTACTATTTTAGCATCAATAGTATTTAATTTCAAATCTAAATTTAATAAAGTTAATGCTTTTTTCATTACGATAGCACCACCACCTTGTAATAAACTATTAAGTGCAGCGTGTCTATGTCTAATTAATATCTTTCTTCCGTCTAAACCTTTTAAGTATTTCTTTTCCGAAGCTCTATCAACTCGTTGTTTAAGAGTTCTAAGTGTTGGTAGACTAGCAAGAAAGCGTTCTCGCAGTTGTTTACCTGCATCCCTGCTTCCCTTAATGATTCTTCCAATCTTTTCATCTCCAGCTCCGTAAACGAGTGCATAGATGAAAGTTTTCGCCTCATCTCTTGATTTAAGTCCAGCAAATCTTTGGTTAGCTGTATGAATGTCTCCGTTAATAATTTCATTTATGTATTCCTCGTCAGCCATATAGTGTGCTAACATTCTTAATTCTAATCCACTTGCATCTATACCTACAAGTTTATAACCTTCTGGTACTGACCAACAAGACCTACATTCTTTACCATAAGGACTATAAACTGCAGGTACTTGTGCCATGTTAGGGCTTCTATGAGCCATTCTACCAGTAATAGCTCCAGTACATATGACTGACCCATGAACTCTATTGTCTTGTTTATCTACAGCATCTATCCAAGAATGAACTTGTGCTAATCTTTTTTGATACAACAAAAAGTCTGCTATAAGTTGAGCTTCTTTAATGTGTGTAATCTTTTTGAGTGTAGTCTCATCTACAATGGCTTGACCAGTTGGAGTAAACTTATTTGGTTTCCAACCTAACTCTTGTAGTCTTTGACCTATCTGCTTTCTTGAACCTAAATTAAACTCTTGAAGAGTCTTTCTCATGAAAGGTTTTTGTTCAAGCGTACCCTCTATTATATCATTGTACTCTTGTTCTGTCAATCCCTGTTTAGAAAGTTGTCCATCTTTTTTTAGTTTAGGTGTAATTAATTTGTCATCTATCCAGATAGGTTTAAATGTTTCGTGTACTTTATCTTCTGTTTCTTTTAATTTAGAACTTAAAACAGAAGTAAGCATCATAGCTTTTTCATCATCAAATAAAAATCCATTTCTTTTTTGTTCTTCTAAAAGATATGTAACTTCATGTTCTAAATTTATTGATTCTTTTGAAAATCCAATAGATTCTTTTTTCAAATAATTAAATAATTTATTATTTATTACAACATCTTGTTCGCAATAATCTAACATTTCTTTAGTAAAACAAGTCCATTCTGGAGAATCTTTTTTAGGTAAACCTAATTTATATCCCCACTTAGCTATACTATGACCACCTTCTCTTGTAGGATTAAATAATCTGGAAAGAACTAAAGTGTCTACAACTTTATCTGCATCATATAAATCTATACCTTTTAATTTTTTAATTACTGGTATGTCATATCCTATGATATTGTGTCCTATAATTTTATCTGCTTCCTGCAAAAGTTTTATACCTTCATCTAAAGTATCTTCGTAATATCTATAAACATCTCCTGTTTCATCTACTGCTACTAGACACCAAATGACTGTAGGATTTAACCCATCTGTTTCTATATCAAATACTAATTCCATCTTCCTCTACCTCAAATTCTGTCATGTCTTCTTCTGCTAATCTACCTGTGTCTTTATCATATACTAATGAACTTGCCATGCCTACATCTCCTGTGTATCTTGATTTCAATACACGAAGCTTTGTTGTTCTTGCTTCAAGTTCATCATCTGATTGTTGATTTCTTTCTAATGCTATCACACAATCACTTAATTGTCCAATACTATTTGACCCACGAAGATGTGATAAAGAAACTTCTACACCATTTTCATGTCCTTTGTTTCCGTCAACTCTGCGTAAGTGTGATACTAATATTAATCCTGCTCCTGTTTCTTCAACTAAACTACGAAGCCTAGTCATGATAGAGTCTATAGCTCTTCTTTCATCGCCTTCATGCACAGCACTAACAAGCATATGTAAATGGTCTACCACAACCCACTTACAATCACAACCAACTATAAGATATCTAAGCTTTGCAAAGATGTCATCTATCTCGTTAGTGCCAAAGTGTGCATGAATGAAAACTCTATCCTCTTCAAATACTTTATCAAACATTTGCATGATAGTATCTCTATCAAACTTTTCTCTTTCTTGGTCAATGTATAATCTTGCATTAGCTTCAATAGAAAGTATACCATCAACTGTTCTTTTCCAATCTTCTTCCAATGCAATCACACCTACATTATCTTCTGTCTGATTAATAAGCCAATGCTCTAGCTCTCTAGTTACACTAGACTTACCAAGACCTGTGCCACCTGTTAAGGTAACAAGCTCTCCTTGTCGTAAGCCATAAAGCTTTTTGTTTAATCCTTCCCAAGGAAAAGGTATGCTTTCTTTTTTCTTTCTGTTTAAATAAGAATCTTTCTTATCAGAAACTTGTATGATACCACTAGGAGTATATACCTTTGCATCCCACCATGCTCTTGTAAACTCTTGATGCTTACCTTGTTTGAGCATATCGTTTGCATCTTTGTAACCATTTGGTAGTGTTACAATCTTTGCTTTTCCGGGTTTTAAAATTGTTGCTACTTTTTGT
>Ga0208666_1000260_pt1 | contig 26666 bp, 35 predicted proteins | sample 5B_taG_FD_184078 | JGI IMG/M metagenome (GOLD analysis project Ga0208666, IMG submission 184078) | Marine viral communities from the Subarctic Pacific Ocean - 5B_ETSP_OMZ_AT15132_CsCl metaG (SPAdes) (version 2) | ecosystem: Environmental > Aquatic > Marine > Oceanic | place: Pacific Ocean...
CTGCTTGGGCTCTTGCAAAGCATATCGTCAGTGGAAAACCTTTCAAAGTTCGTGGTGCTGACGTTCCAACACAACAAGGCCCTGTCTTGCTGTTAAACGGTGATCAGCCTTTGATCCAGCTGAAAGAGCAGTTGATTGAAGCTGACTTTCCGATTACGGATCAAACTTTTATTCAAACTGATTGGCAACTTCAACGCTATGCTCAGTTCATCAAATTGATGGAGACATATAAACCAAAGTTAGTTGTCATTGATTCTTTGATTGGTTGTTCTGGCGGACGAGCATTTGATGAAAACAAGTCTGACTTTGCAACTCCCCTTTACTGGTTGACCAAAAACAACGGTGACTTGTTCCCTTCAACCACAATTTTGATCATCCATCACGCCAACAAAAATGGCGGGTTCAGAGGCACCTCAGCTATCCGCGATGCAGTGGATGAGACATGGAGCCTCAAGCGCTCTGAAAGCGACCCTCAGAAGCGCTCCAAGCAACAGCAACAGCTGCAACCACATGAACGGTTGATTGAGGTGGAGAAAAGCCGCTCAGGACGCTCTGGCACGCATTTGATCCTTGGGCAAAGCGATGACTTGGATTTCTATATCGCTGATTTCACCCCTGAAATGGATCCTGATGACACCGCTCCATCCTCTGTCCAAGGCAGGGTGCTTAGTCGCTTAAGGACTGCTTACCCAGAGTCACGCACCAAAACTGACTTATTGGCAGATCGTTTGGTTGCTGGCTCTCCAGCAGCTATCAAGAAAACGCTCCAAAGGCTGGAAGCTCAGCAATTGATAGTCTCATGCGTCCCAGAAGGTTCCCGCTCCAAACAATACAAAGCTAATCTCGCGCGTGGAGAGGGATGGAGCGTGTCCCCTAACACTAGAAAAGTTAATGATGGAGCGGTATCTGGTACGGGACAAAGCGATGGGGACATGCCCTTGTGTCCCCCTTTGATGGATGGAGCGGTTGAGATTGAACTAACTGAAGAAGAACAGGGACAAATCTAGTTGTCCCTATAAGCTGTCCCTATGCAAATCCATTGGCATAACTGCGATTTGGGCAAAAGGGACAGTTTTTACATCTATACGCGCGAGAGATGAATTGGACTAACATTTTGAAAACTGCTGGGATTCCAGAGCCTCCAGGCAGAGAACAAGCGCTTAAAAAGGCATTGGAGCGGACGCAACAGCGAGCGCAGCGCCGGTTACTCAAAAAAGTAAAGCCACGTAAAGCCTAGTGGTGCTACGTGGCACTATGCTTAGTGTCACATGATGCTTGCTGATACCACGTGGCATTACTAGGTTTCAAGAGTGATTTATTCATTTCACCATGAATCATCCAGGCTTTTGCCCCAGTGCAACCATGAAGCAAGAGGTTATTACTCCTCAGGCTGCTGCTGACTATCTCCGCTCCAATGGCGTTAATCGCAAAGTTCGTCCCGCGATTGTCAAACGCTATGAAGAGGAGATGCGTCAAAACAGTTGGACTCTTACGTCTGATGCAATTGCTTTTGACTGCAATGGCAACCTTATCCAAGGTCAACATCGCCTAAACGCTGTTGTTAACACTGGCCTGCCTCAAGTTTTTTGGGTTGCTAGAAACATGCCTAAAGAGGCAAAAGAAAATCTTGATTGCGGAAGCAAAAGAGAGTTGCATGACCGCCTTACAATTTCAGGTCATCGCATCTCAAGAACAATTGGGTCGGCCTGTCTGCTTTTAATTACACCTTGGCAAAAACCTAATATTAGTAAATCTAAAGGCTGCAGCCCAATGGTTCGATCACAGGTAAAAACCATGCACAATCATTTTTACGAAGAACTTGAATGGATTGATGAACAATATGGAGCAACTTCTTGCAACGCAGCAGAACGAGCAGCTGGAACAATGCTCCTCAAAGCAACTAAAGATTATGAGCTAGTAAAAAATTATTTTTCATTGGTCAAAAAAGGCGAAAATTGCAACGGTGAAGTTGGTCATGGACAAAAATCACCTATGGTCTATCGCGATTTAAAAAATAGATATAAAGCTTTAAAAAAACAAACCAACGACATGCATTTTTATAGATATGCCTCGACTGCTGCTTACAATTTATCAATCGGAAAAGACGTTCATCGGCTAACCTCGTATGCAAACAATCCCTTTACCAGTGCTGGGATTTTTAGAAACATTTCTTTTCTCACTGAGGTTTGACTAAATTCATGCCAAATCCTAAAATAACCAAAGTTGTTGTAAACGTCAGGATGACACCAGAAGAGCGTGAACAACTTGACAGACTATACAAACAGTCTGTTTGTAAGTCTCGCAGCGAGTATATTCTTGCTGCACTCAAAAGACAAATGTCTTGGATAGACTAATTTTTGCTTCAAAAAAAACTTGCAACCTTTAGGGGCGTAACGCCCCCCTTTTTTCTATGAAACGCATTGCCGCTTACGTCCCAGATGAAGTTTTGGATCGTTTACAAAAACAAGCTGATTATCAAGGCATCGCACGCTCAGAATTAATACGTGAACGACTTACCGCTCCACTAAAACCTGTTGGCATTACGACTGATGCTTTTCGTAAAACTGTTATGGAAGTACGTCGTCGTTACAGTTACGGTCTTGACAGGCAACAAGCCGAAAGCATCGTCGCCTGCGTTGTCTACGAATTGTTTAACCAAAGCAAAAATGATACGGATGACTAGCTTTCAGTTCTGCACCAATAAGGATGACACCCATCTCCCACTTGCAATTGTCAGGTTCACTGCTTACGACGAAGACGACAATGTTGTGTCCGTTGAGCAGATAACTTATGAAAACAATCCTGACTACTTTCAAAGCGAGGTATCAGCCGCCCTTGAGTGCGGTGTTGATATATGCGTTCTATCGCCCTTTGAATTAAAGGATTTTAAATGGTTAAATAAACTGGTTAATGCTTAGACATGGCAAATGTCTCATCCTCAGTCAGGGCGACAGTTAATTATGGATCGCCTTAAAAAAGCCATTTCACGCTCCACTACTGGCGACTTGCAAAGGGCTGCCATGTTTTTGGAGCGTGCAAGAGAGGTACGCGCTGGCAGCCGGAATCAACGCACCAGTGCAAGACAATCCCAAGCAACTGCTTGGAAGAAAAAAGTTGACAACTCAATAACATGGTAAGGTTGCAGTAATACAGTATTGGTCGATGGCGACAAAACACGGAAACCGCGTATATATCCAAGTCTTACTTGAGCCGTTTCGCGGTCAACTCTTTCTTGATGAAGCGGAAAAGCATAACCTCAAACCCTCTGCTCTCATACGAAACATCGTCTACGACTATCTTGCAGAGACTCTCGACGAAGACTCTTACTGTGATGCAGTCGTCAAAGACAAGCAAAAATGGCAACAGGCAGTAGATGCCAGGCTTGAAGGACGCGCACAAACTCGACGCGCCAAAACTACGGAAGAATGTTCCGAGACTCCAGATCCCCAATGTGGTTTATCGCCTGACGCAACATCAGACGTTGATAAAAATTCTGCTGTATAAGCGCTACGCATAAATTTTGCATCTGAGCCAAATCTGTTCCCTCCTTAATTCCACGGCAGCTGTATTCAAGGTTTAGCTGTGCTTCTAGGCTTGGCTCGATAATCATCCAGTCCATTGGAACGCTCCAATAAATCCAAGTAACGGCGTTCAGAAGCGTATGGCTCCCTTGCACGCATGATGTCACCGACAGCAGGAAACAGCCACTGATCCACCCGTACACAGTATTTAAAGTTGTACGGGTCCATACAGCCAATAACGACTGTCGTCCAAAACGCGGTCAGATAACTCCAAACGACATACCAACTCATGCAACGTTTGGCATTACCGTTAAATGATTATTGTAATGCCCAGTTTCTGCATAGCTTTTCATTGGAACGTTAGACATTGCATGAAATACCATCTGACCAATCTTCATGCCAGGATATAACATTTGTGCATGATGTACTCTTTCGTTTTTTAGCTCAAGAGTCAGTCGTGATCCGTGCCAGCCTGGATCGCACCAACCAGCAAGCAAGTGATTAAGACCAGATCTTGCACGGCTTGATTTGAGTACAAATTGGCAGCTGATGTCGTTGGGCAAGTTAAATAACTCAATTGTCTCAGCCAAGCAAAACTCGCCGGGTTCCAGTCTGTACGGCTCTTCTTCTGTGTAGTGCGAGATGTCAACACGAATTAAGTCAGGGCTGAAAATGCTTTCAATCATTAGGTGATTGCCTAGCAATACGTCCAAACTTGCTGGATTCAATAGCTCTGGATTGAATGGCACAACCATATTATTTTTGTCACACCGGGCTTTGATTTCCCAGTCGCAAAGCACTGCCACGTCTTGTTGCCAAAAACCTACCTTACAGGTCATCCACCAAAATCACCCACCCAGTTTTAGGTCCATCAACAGACCACCTTGGATAAAACTCAGACTGTCGCACTCTTGCATTACGCCCTCTATGGGCATTTTTATGACCGCCACGCACCATGTCAGGCAAACCGCGTGGATCTTGCATAATCCACTCAGGATCATTTGAATACTTTCCTGCATATCCACTGATAACGCTCCAATGGCCTGCACCATGCGGAGCTTCGCCTCTCAATACATCACCATGATGCAACCAACCAACCAATACTGGACGACCCCTTTCAATCTCTAATTCAATTAGATCAGAGTCGCCATCTTTGCGGAACTCGACATTTAATCCAAGACTTCTTAGAGTTTGTATCTGAGCATCAACAGATGTAGTGTCACCGTATTTGACGCGAATAGTGTTGTATTCATCGTCCGTTTTAACTTTGTTGTAAAACGCTGCCACCATGGCAGCTGCTGAACTAAAACACTCTCGGTATCCAGTTCCACTTTCATTGTCGAACTGGCTGAAATAAGGCATAAAGACTTCTTGGTCAATGCCGCTTGCTTTCCACGCATCAAACCATGCGTTGTCTTCTTCCTCCAAAAGGTCTTGCGGCATTCGCTCTTCAAGCTCCTTAACAGCAGCCAACTGGTGGGGCGTACCACGGAAAAATTGGAAGAACGGTAAAAGAGCTAGTGCCATCAGACGTTTCAATGGTCAACGCGAGTTTCAGGAAACAGCAAAGTCTTTAAATGCTTGACCGCTAAATCATCCAAGTCGTTATCCGTGCGCTGCACTACACGCTCCAACATCGCAATAATCAGCTCTTTGAAAGCTTTGGAGCGCCACATTGCCATGACAAAGGGCTTGAGAATCAAAAGCATTGGAGTTCCTTTGACTACACGGACACATTAGTTCCGATTGCTATGACCCTCAAGTCGAGCCACTGATTGCTCAAGATTCGATAGTCGAGCAAAAATCTCTTGGTCCCTAGTCCTGATGTCTGCGTGGAGGATGTCCATCCTGCCCGCTAAATTATCCACAGCAGTCGTTAAACGCACCAAGGAATCCCTCCCTTGCTGGCTTGAGCGGTTGATTCCCGTTAGACCAGCAGAAGCAACGCCAACGCTTGCTCCAGCTACAGCTGCCCAGATTTCAACCACCATTCGACCTCTAGCGTTCCACCATCATGGCAGAAATCACTGAAAAGCAAGAACAGGAAGAATCCAACTCCCGCTTAGGTGACGTAATTAAGGTTGTGTTGCTTGGCTGGGCAATGGCAATTCTTACTGCCAACTACCTTGGCGTCTTCAAGCAGTCCCTAGATCCAACTTATCCAGCCAGTATCTTAAGTGGCACAGCAGCTTCCTTCGGGCTAGCTGTGGGTAACAACAGGAAGAAAAAAGATGAGCCTACAATCAAAGAACAGACCTCTACGGCAAAACCAAAATGAAACGCTCTCTTTTTGTATTAATAGCAACACTGTTTGCCGCTCCAGTACAAGCAGACATAACCCATAAAATTCAATCGTCAGTTTCTTTGTCAGTTGATGGAGCGGGATCTGTCGCCACAAGAATACCGTCTTCATTTGCGGTATCTGGCTCTAACGTCACTCTTAGTACTGAGCCAGTGCTCGGCACTCTTACTTCAGGGACTGCTCTTGGTTATACTCCAGGTGAGTACAGTATTACCACTGCTGGTGATGCTTTTAGTTACAGCGAAAGCTATACAGAAGGAGACGATGTTCCGACAGTCCTCTCAACAACAGTCACATCAGGAGTAGTGCCAGCACTCCCGATATTTGGCAGCACAACGACAACTTCTGGAGGGGTCGCAGGCACTTTGGCTGGAACAATTGCAACTGATGGTGCTTTAACGATTACAGCTGGAAATTCTGGCACTACTGCAATCGGCCAAGTTATTCAAGAACTGACGATCAAGTGATGCTTTGGTATTGGCTTGTATTCTCGCTAATCCTTCTTGCCGCTCCAACAAAAGCGGTGCCTGTGGTCCCTAACTTCCAGCAAGGGGTTTTGTCTTCTTCGACAACTACCAAAACAAAAGTTACTGAAGTTATAAACTCTTACGAGTACAGGACTGGTTATGAGTACAGCGCAAGCGGAACAAACATAGAGCCAGACGGGCCTCTTGCTCCTATGGCTTTAGTCACGACTACCAATACTGCTAATGGTATTGCAAGTGTTTGGCGAGGATTAGATCCAGCGCAAAAGCCAGAATGGCGCATAGTAAATCAAGCAGCTAGCTTCCAGTTCGTTGAAACTTTAATGGGGCCAGGGCTTGTCAACCATACGCTGATTAACCGTGAAACAGACATCGAATCTCTTACGGAAACTACAAGTACGTTTACGCAATGAAGCGAGTCATAGCAACGCTTTTGCTGCTTTCCGCTCCAGTGCAAGCGCAGGTAAGTAGCACTGCAGCTCCTGTCGCAAACAGTAGCGGAAGCGTCACAAATCAGGCTGTCCAAGTAGTACCGAGTCGCAACATGTCTTGGACGTATGGCGGTGGAATTAGTTGCCAAGGTGCAACGCTAAATATCAACCCATTCATAAGCTCAACAACAGGCTGGTCTGATCCTTACGAGGCAACTTATGCAGACCCAGTTTTTGATACTCTCGATATTACTGGCGCGTTTGATTCGGAAGGTAATGCCATCCCAGATGGCAGGCCCGATAATCCGGGCGCTATCCTTTTTTATAAACCAGTTAGAACAGGCCAGAAAACAAACTTTTCAATTAATGGCGGGATTACAGCAACGATTTCAGTACCGCTTGACCGCTCACACGTCAGAACATGCAGAGCAGCAGCAGAAAAACAAGTCGCGTTATTAGATGCAAAGCTTGCTGATTCCAGGCTCAATTACGAGATCGCAAGACTGAAGAACTGCGCCAACCTTATGAAGGAGGGCGTCATGTTTCATCCTGACTCGCCTTACGCCAAAATCTGCGCTGATGTCGTCCTAGTTAATCCACCTGGAGTCATACCGCCCCACACACATTCAATTCCTACCTCCTCAAAGCGCGTTGCCCCTTCCGACGCTCAAAAGCAGACTCAATAACCACTTTTTTGGTAAGTTTTTCCTTGATCTTTTTAATTGTCTTTTTCACAATTGGCTTGACTGCTTTGAGCAAAAAATCTCCTAAAGGTTTTGCAACAATGGCACTAGTTGTTGCCACTGCTGCAATTGCTGCAGTTGTCATGACAACAGGCGCTCCAGGTAAATAGTTACCGACAATCTTTGCTACAGGCAATAACTCAAGCTGTGGCTCGCACTTGCCATCAACCACCTCATACCCAACGATTACAGCGGTTTGTAATTTATTTTTTGCTCCTATAGGTATTGCATCAGGGGGTGGACAAGGCAATTCTTCCGGTAATATAGGAATGCCAGATTCAGCAGCTGGCAGGGGGTTTATGGCCGATTGAGTCTTGGCTGTCTCTTTCGGCTTATCCTCTCCAGTATCTAGCTTTGGCGGCTTTACACCTTCAGGCGGTTGCAGTGCTGGTGAAAAATCTAATGGCTTGAATGACGGCATCGTTCCATCGCAAACCACAAAGTTGCCCTTCGGGTCGTTGTCATAGGCCTTTTGGTTACCTGGCTGTGTATTGCGAGACTCAACGCAACCAGGCACTTGAATAACTGGAAAGCCAAGCTGCAAAGTGACTGGCGGTTCAGTGGGAATGCTTTGAGGCGGCATACTTCGCCAAGCCGGAATAACCGGCACGTTTACCGCTCCAATCCCAATCTCAGGAATTTCTGGCATGAAGTCTGAACGGTTTACAGCAGGCGAGCTTTGGATTGAACGTACCAAGCAACGCGAAGGGCCGCCTTACGTTTACACCTGTTTGTCGGGCAAGAGATCAAGACTATTCACTGATCCGAAGGCGCTGCTGAAATTTGTTAAATGGCCGCCAAAAACCCCAACAGGAGATGCTTTGCGTCAATGGCTTGCATCATTTGAGCAAAAAACAGAAGCTCCCGCTCCAGAACCTGATATGGCAAAAATTAAGGCTGAAAGCTTTGGGCCAGAAGCACATGATGACGACGATCCAACTGCAAATACCAGAATGGTCACCTAGGGATTGAGTCTGGCAATGGCACGGTTCAAATACCACGCTGCTTTTTGCAGGTCTTGGCCAGCATTATCCTTATGCCAAGCACGTAACAAATATTTCAACGCTTGGCCTACCAAATAACCCATCACAGGCTCAGGCGCTCCAGCAACTACATCCTCAATAATTTCAATCGCTTCAATGCGACCTTGTTTGTAATGGGACGGTGAATTGACCTGATCACTCATGGAAACTTAATCGGCAAGCCAGTTTTTGTTGGTAACTCTGGCATCGCCTCTTCAATTTGCTTGGGCATTGCATTCAGCACCAGTTCAGTTAGCTCTAGCTTTAACTCACTGATGTAAAGCTTGGTCATTGATGGAATTCGCGTATAGAGAACCACCGTTCCAATAACCATTGCGCCGCTCATCACAAAGGATGCGACAGACAAAACGTTGAAAACTTTTTGCATGGCAAGAAAAAACCCCCTCCTGCTGTGTGAGACCAGGAGAGGGCGAACACGTCTCAGCTATAAGCTAGCTCAGAAATTCCACTTTGCACCAAGCTTGGTTCCATAGTTCGGATCATCATCAGAAGTGATGAAGCTAAGCTCGGCATAAACACCAAAGTTGTCAGTGGCTTGAACGTTTCCGCCAATCTTGCCTGACAGCTCAGTTTCACCGTCTACGTCCTGCAATTTGGTGTAAGCAGGACCGCCTTGAACGTAATAGCTGTAAACACCGCTAGAACCTTCAAAACCAACGTGGAAATCTGTGGTGCTACCCAAGAAATCACCGCCAGCGTAACCACCGTTATTTTCGATGTTCACGTAAGGGCCTGCGACAACAGGAGATGCCAGCGCAGCTGCCGTAACGACGGCACCACTCACAATCAGAGATTTGATCATTAGGAAGAGACTGAACGTTTTCCGTTGACAGGTTACTGGAACTGTCACTGTGACAGTTGTGAGAGTGTGTCACTGTGTTGGCAGACCGTCAATAACCGTCAGTGGAAGACAGGTTTTGATACTTCTCAGACAACCCAGTAAACAAACCACGTTGAGGATGGTCTGCTTGGTCACGGCCATCTAAGAAGTACAACTCCTCTAGCCATGTGGTGCGGTTAGACATCGATTCGACATCTTCCGCACCAGGCTTACACGGAATCATTGGATCAGGTCGTTGCATTAGGCGCTCCAAGGTACTCCTGCACCTTTAGTTGGAGTTTTCTTTTCGACAAGCTGTGCATCCAATGCTGCATGAATTTCAGCAACCTTGTCCGCTCCACCGATAGCGGCTTGCGCCCAAGAAATAGCTTGCGTTTCTGTTACGTCGTCATAAGCAATAAATTTGTCAGCCTCCCCAGGTTCAAGGCCAACTGAGCCATATGCTCCAACGTACACACCATCTTCATCAGTGGCGTTCACTGTGTAGTGGAGCATGTTGATCATGCCATCAGACAAAGTGCGATCACATTGACCGATTTTCCAAACGTAGGTGTTTGCCATAGTTAAACGAATGCAGGATCAGTGTAAATGGAAAGCTCCGCGTTGCCACGGGGCGATTTGTCGTTAGCAAGCCATCAATACACAAGGCACGCAATAGCTGCCATCTGCATAAGTTTCTGAAACTGTGGTGCTAGTAACCTTTGCAACCGTCTTAGAACGAACAATGTCATCGTCTTGAGGCTTGGCCGTTCCATCACCAGCAGACATCAATAGATCTCCGCGAGTAACTGTTGTTCCTTTTGCAATACGAATAACAAAGTCACCCGTCATCGCGCAATAAAAATCGTTGGTATAAGTGTCATCGTCGTCGTCCCAAGATTGGAACACACCGGAGACATTTTTATCACCTTCAACATCGCTTACTTTCATTCGGTTAAGCTGTTCATTGTCTTCCTTGCCTGCAGTACGAGCGGGTGTTTTTACATCTCCAACGCTGACACCTTCAGGAAGCTCATCCTCTTCGGTGTAGAGCACAGCATCTTGAGCCTCATAAGCCCATTCGCACATTTCGTCAAGGTTGCTTAATACAGAGCCACGCAAGATTTCAATGCGGTCTGCACCGTTTGATAGTTGCGACCAACGGCTTAAGTGAGCGCCGTTATATGAAACAGTACTACCAGAGACTGAAATGCTTCCCTCTGAATTATTTTGCCCTCTGAAATCAATCAAACTGCCATCATCGGTAAGTCTATTAACAAGCATTGGCGGTCCACTGTTTCTGCTAACCAGCAATTCGCCTGTTGAACGTAAAGCAATACCTTTGGCTGTACTGCCATTGGTTGTTGTGCCAACTAAAACATTGCCATCAAATTCAGCCGAGCCATCGCCCTTGAGATCTATTCCACCTGCATTGCCAGTAAAATATGCAACCACTCCTGTTCCATCTACGTCACGACTGGCAGCAATTAAGCCTGGGATATTTGTGCCAGTAGCGCCTAAGCCGATTCTGACACCATGGTTGCCTGTGTCGAGGACTGTTGTTGCTCCTGGAGTGGATATCCCATTAAATGTAGCCGAGCCGTCTCGTTGGATTTCAAAGGCACTACTTCCAACACCAGTTACGTAACCACGCAGATAAGATTTATTAGTGCTTGTATTGATTTCAAGAACTTGTGATACAGAGTCTCCACTAAATGTACGCTCAGAGCTTATAAAGGCACTTGAATCTAAAAGAATAGAACCAGAAGCAAATGTAGCCGAGCCAGCGTCACTAATTGCAGAGGTTTCTGCGCCATTACTATAAGCATGACCTCTAAAAAGTTTGCCATCAGCTTGCACAGCAATAGCTCCACCAGGGTCAAGAATTCCAACACCTGTAGCGTTTGAATTGTTTGGCGCTTGACCAAAAACAGCCGAGCCGTTTGCATTAATGGTTGCAGCATATGAAGCAGTGCTGCCGTTATAAACATAAATACGTTGGTCAGTTCCCGTAGTTGAACTGCTAACATACGATGCAATTTTCCCGCCAGAACTTATTCGCGCTCCAGAAGTAAAACTATTTGAGGCAGGACCGCCAACGTCAAGATTACCCGAGCTATCGAGTAACATCCGCTGACTTCCATTTACATGGAATTGTTGGGTATTGCCTTTAATGATTAAATCCATCCAAGCACTTGAGCTTCTGTTATATGCTTGTATTTGTCCAGTAGTGCTTGTGGGTTTAAATATTTCGATACCGCTGCCAGCCGTAGGAGTTACATTTTCTGTTACGTGGATCCCGCCTGTAACTTTTACAAGGCCAGAGCTGTCAACAACAACTCTTGACGTTCCAGCTGTCGAAATCCCAAACTGATTAGACCCTGGCGAATAAATACCAGTGTCAGTATCAGATCCTGAATACAAACTGACTGCAGCAGCTGAGCCCGCTGGATATGCCAACTTGCCATTAGCACTAAGCAACCCAGTAACAGCAACTGTTGAATCAAACGTTGCTCCGCTGGTTACATCTAACGTTCCAGGTACATCGACGTTGCTCGTAAATTCAACGCCTGATCCACCAGAATCAGTTTGCAGTAATTGACGCGCAGTACCGTTTGCAAGCTTGCTAACTGCAATCTCAGCATTAGCATTAATATCACCGTTATTAACAGTTCCGTCTAAAATCATCGTGCTAGTAACACTGCCAGTGTCGCCAGTTGTTACTACCGTTCCAGTGACATTTGGCAGCGTGATGGTGCGGTCAGCTGTTGGATTAGTGACCGTTAAAGTTGTCTCATAATCATCAGCTGATGAACCTTCAAACACCACATTGGTGCTAGTCCCAAGGTTCAAGTTGCCAGTCATTGTGCCGCCAGCTTTAGGCAGCTTTTCAGTGTCAAGCTCTTGGATGCCAGCTTGCACATCAGTAGCAACAATGTCACCAGCAGCAATTAGCGAGATATTGCTGGCTGTTTGACCTGCAATTGCATTTGAAACGTCAATCAATGAATACTCAGTGCCTACACCTTGTGACAGCAACATGTCAGGTGGAGCTAAGGCAACTGCAGGTGCTGCGCCAGACCCCGTACCACTTGTGGCAACAACAACGTAATGGTTCAGGTTTGTCACTGCAGGTGCAGGTAATGCGGCTCCTACAGAAAATCCAGCGGCTGAGCCAGCAGATGTCACACTGCTCATTTGATTAGTGCTGGCGTTATAGGCACCAGCATTAACCAAATTGCCGGACAATACTGTTACTGGTACAAATGCAGACCCCGTGTAAATGTATAAATCTTGGGTAGTCTCGTCATAAAAGAATTGACCTTTAAAATCTCCACTGGGGAAGATGGTTACGTTATCGCTTCCAAGAGCGCCACCAAACTTTGTCGTTGATTGATCAGCCATTTTTGCGGCTGTGATTGCATCATTAGCAATCAAAGAAGAACCAACCGTTCCAGAAGTTAGCTTTGCCGCAGAATGATCAGGAATGTCCGCTGCAACTAAAGTGCTACCCGAAGAAACAACACCTTTGGCAGTGACCGTAACTTTGGTGTATGTCCCAGCAGTAACTGTGTTGTCTATTGACAAATTACCGCTTGAATCAACAGCAAGACCGTCACTAGCAATAACTGCGCCTTTGGCAGAACTTGTTGCGACAGGAAGATCTGACGATGCAATTGCACTGCCGCCAGTAATTAAACCATTAGCATTATAAGTAACAAGATGCTTGACGCTGCTTGCAGTGACACTATTGTCAATTTGAATCGTGTCGGTGCTTAAAGTAAGCCCACCACCATTAACCATAACACCACCTTTTGCAGTGGCTTGAGCTGTAGGCAAGTCACCGCCATTAATCGTGCGATAACCAACAGCCCCAGCAGATCCAACAGGTCCAGCTAAAAACTGTGCGGCAGAAGTAGTGTTATCAAGTAAAGCTGTAATCGTCGCCGTTCCACTGCTTACAGCTGTGGTGATATTGATAATGCCTGACGTCGTGTCAGTAAAAGCATTAACAGAGCCTGGCGCTTTAGTGTTCAACCACGCGCTGCCGCTATACACATACAGAGAATTATCATCGGTGTCCAACGCCAGCTGGCCTGTGTAGTCACCAGAAGTAGGCAGCGTTGAAACAAGATTAACAATCGTGTTGTCAGCAATTTTTGCTGCCGTTACTTGGTCCGCACCAATCTTTGCTGCTGTGACAGCAGAGTCAGCAAGTGCTGCTGTAGCAATGTCCCCCGCACCAAATAAAATCTTGGCTCCAGGGATCGCGTCATCACTGATTAGCGTGACACCGTTTGCAATCAGGTTCGAAACCGTAATTTTCTTGGTTTCACTTGCTGAGTCATCAACAATGGCAAGCTCATCAGCAGCAACCAAGTCGCTACCAGACAGAGCTGAAAGGTCACTGATTTTAAGATCGGCCATTGGTGACTAGCCTCCAGGGCTTAAGTGTCTGAGCTTTCAAGCAACAGCTTAGCTGTGCCGTCCTGATCCAAGAGTATGTCGTCGCTGTCCTCTTGCAAGATCTTATCGGTGCTTTCAAGGCTGACTTTCAATGCGATTTCTCCGGTAGTGACAAAATCAGCAGTGAATTGAACCGTTGAAGAAGGGCTAAACTGCGAAGCGCACGCAGTTAGCACACCATCAAATTCATAAAAAATCTCATCATTCAAGTTAGCGACAACACCACTTGGGTTATGACCGCTTGATTTTAAATAAAATTTTGCCCTAAACTGACTGCCAACTTTTGTGCGAAGTATCAACTGCAAGAGATACATTGGCAAGTCTTGCACGGTTTCTCCTGTGTACTCCCAAAAACAACTCATGTTTCCCGAGCCAGACATTAAAGAGCTGACTTGACTGCGAAAGCTGTCAGACAAATTTGTTGTATCAATTACCTCTCTTTGCGTATTTAGCTCAAAGCTATTTACCTGTGCAATGACGCGAAAATCAGAATTTTGCACAACAACTTTAATTGGAATGTTTGCCCCTGGCGTTGCTAAAGCATCAGCGTTTGCCGTTCCACCATTTACAGCGTTGGCAAATGTCGTGTAAAACCTTATGCCGCCAAGTGGATCAACATTGATAAATCGCTTGATACCTGTTTTTGTGTAACCATTGAAAAAAGAAAGAGCAGCGCCGTTGGTGCTTGTAATTTCAACCTGATCGCCAGTTATTAACTGACCAAGTTTAAAATCAAAACTTAACCGCTTTCGCGTTACATTAACGTCGCCAACGTTTACCGTTGAAACTAAATCGTTACCGTCGAACTCTCGACGTAGTTCAACTTTGCCATGCGTCCCAAGGTAAATGCTCATCAGATGTCAACCGCAATTGGAGAGCCTTGGCACTGGAATTGAATGTCTGCTGCTACAACGTCACCGACAGACATTGACAAAGAAACATTTGTGATAAAAACTCTCATATCAATAAATTTGCCGTTACCTGTTCCGTCGTCAATTTTTAAACGAATGCGAAACGTGTTAAATGAGCTATCAGTATCATTTTGATCAAGCGATGCGCCACTAGGAATGCCGGCTGCGCTGTCACGCGACTTAAGCACCTTGTTCAAAAAAGTGCTTGCACTATTGTTAGAGCTTTTTTCCCCTAAATTTTCTTGGTAATACAAAATTCGACAGCTACCAGTCGTTGATCTTCCTACAGCAGTGAAAACGTCATCTGTTTGACTTAAAGTTTTTGTGCTAACTAAAGATACCGATGAACTAACGCTCCAATTCTGCACAGCAGCGATCTCACGCTCAATGTTTGTGGTCGTGTTATTTAAAAACAGCTTGCCGGTAGCGCCAGTGAAATAAGCCATCAGAGCACGCCAATCAGATTCACTGTAACAGTGCTAAGCCCAGAAGCTACCTGTGTAACCTGTGGCGGCCCTTCATAGCGATAGTCATTGTCCTGGGCTTGAGCACCCAAAGCGTCTTTATTGCCTTGCCATCCGCCGCGAGTTGGATTTACTCCATTGATGCTTGGCAGAGGAAAAGTTTGGAACGTGCCCTGAACGTCGTCATAATGATCTAAAAACAACTCAGCATCTGCATCAAGAATGTTTGCATAGGTAAGCGACAGCTTCATGTTAGTGCGCTTATCGCCATACAAAATTCTATGCTCAGCACCGTTTTGAGCCTTGTAAGTCTTGACCGGAAAATCGCCTGATTCAAAAGTGCGAGCACTGGGCACTAAGTCGCCACCGTTTGTCTTAGTGATTGGGAAAGTCATGATTCAACGCTCCAACCGTCGTCATCAGATCTTAGTGCAGCCAAGGCAATTTTACTTCGCTGCTCACTGTCGCAAGGATACTCAGACGCAACAATATCAACAATGCCGTCTTGAGTAAAAGTCAACTGCTCAACAACATAGATGTTTTGAGATACTTCGCTGGCCGTAACAGTAAATAAAATATTGTGATATGTAGAGTCCTCAACCCTGCCGCTTGAAACTATTAAAGTGCCGGTCTCAATTTCTCCATCTCCTGATCTAAAATAAGTAATAGAATAATCTCCATCTGGCATGTCTCGCACACTTGTAATAACCCCAGTTGCGTCAACTGTTCCAGTGTTTGCAGAGCTATAAGGAGTTGCCTCTGTCGTCACTTTGATGAAAGATCCAGCGCCAATGTTTAATCCTTCTGCTGTTGTAGAAAAGTTAATTGTATGAGTTACGTATGCTCGCAAGGCCAGAAAATACTTAGCCACCAAAACCGCATGATCTCTGGACGTGCAAAACTGTGTTAAATCAAACTCTTCCTGAGGTAGCAAGCTAGTGCCAGGAGAAGAGTAAAGTCCAATGTCGTCAATTCCTTTTACCTCAATAGATACTTCTTCAGGTAATTGGTTAGGGCGTTCCTGCCTGTACCGAACAACAGCCTTAAAAGCACGACGCTCTTCCGCTCCAAGGTACTCAATCTTGTAGCTATCTTCAAGAATGTTTCCAGCAGTGAAAAAAGCTTCTGGATTGATGGAGCCATCGGTTATAGCTCCATTGCTGTCAACCGGAAAAGCAGGTTTTAATGAGAATTTGCCATTGACTATTGAAAAACTGCATAAGAAACTTGGCGCAATATCACTGAAGAACTGCCTTAAGTTTGTGCGCTCGACGATTGGACCGTTAAAGAACAAATTGTTTTTTACAAGAAACTTAGAAGTTTGAGCTAAATCTTCTTTGTCAACCATGTAACTTCTGCTGTCATCCATCCCCAGCAAACCACCCGCTCCAGCGGTTTGATCAGTAAACATAAAATACATCAAATCTGTCAGCAGATTGCTAGGGCCATGAGTTGCAGTATCGCCATAAAAAGAATCCGCAAGACCTGCTGTTGGATGCAGCCGCTCCACTGGTATCCCATCCTTTAGCCACACTCGCAGTTGATCAAGAGCGGTAAAATTCCGTCCTGCTTTAAGTGAAAAACCAGCAAGAGTAAGGTTGAGCATATTGGCAACATTGTCATTAATTTGCACTTCGTTTATGTAAACAATTTCATGCTCAGGTGCTGTGTTGTTTGATTTTTCAACAAAATTGCGGTAGGCACTGATGTCTGAAACTTGCGATTGCGATGCAAAATCAAGCTCCGAGCTGGACACAGGGTCAGTCGTTCGCTCTGTTTTTACGCTGTTAATTTTATAGTTTTGCCCAACAAAGTCATACAAAGTGCGGAATGGATTGTTGCTGCTTACAGCGCGATTGTCAGAGAACTGTTCATCAATTTCCCATTCACCTCTTGATGTATCTGTTCCTTCATAGATTTTAGTCACTTTACCATCTGCCCAGCCTTGGCTTTGACCAACAATTGGAGCTTTAAAGTCTATGACCGTGGCCGTTAAATCAACAGTAATTTTTTTCGAGTCTTTGTTAAAAACGAATTCTGGAACAGTTTTTTTCTCACCAGCCTTAAGGTTGCCTATCGCTCCAAAAACTTCGTAACGCCATGCCTGCGACCTGGCAGGCAACTCCACGTCTTCAGTGATCGTATTTACTACAAATCTTATGCCTGAAAACGTCATTGTTCCATCAGGATTGTTGTTAACAAACGGGTTTGTGCTTGGATAATTTGTTTGACCACTTGCAACATCAGTACTCTCAGATCCTCTTTTGATTTCAATTATTTCGCCTTCGGAAAACCCTCCCCCACTGCCTAACACAGTGACTCTTGAGGAACCATCAGTATCGTCAAATGCCCAACGAAATTCCTCGCCAGAATAAGATGCAGTGTTATTTTCCTTTTTTCTAATCTTCCATTCCAAATGCAACCATTTATCTTGCTTGCCGTCTATGTATTCAAACGTTTTAGCGACAATATAACGATTTACCTTCGTGTCTGAGCTGTCCGCACTTCCAGCAATTGCATAAAAGAAAGCAGATTGCTTGCCTGTATTAATGCCTGCATTTGCAATGTTTCTTTCCTCAGTTGGTCTGCTTAATTGTTGACCAACCTCTGCAATGTTTCCGTTTGCTGCAAGAGGAGAGGGAAAGTCAAAAGCAGCTTTATCTGGATAAGTAGGCTCTTCAATAGCGGAAATTGTTTTAGGGGCTTTTTTAAATTCATTGTTACCATTAAGCCCCGTCTTGTCATTAAATTTTCTGCCAGAAACCTTGATTGTAATTACAAGTCCATTGGTTAGTGTTTCAGGGCCTACTTGAACCAAATTGGAACCAACAGCGTCAGCAGTGCTTGCTGACTGGTCTAAAACAACAAATTCAAAATTTGTGTCTGTATTTGCAATAGCTCTAAACTCAGAGCAAGGGAAAGGAACAAACTTAAATTCAAGTTGACGCTGTAATTCTGTTAAGCGTTGCTGCTCATCCTCATTGATGAATTTTATGTAATTGTATTGGGCGCTTGGGCTTTGGCCTTGAATTACAAAAATTTGTGGGAACGGCTCAAAGGTAGACCCATTGTCCCTGGCGTCTCTAGCATAAATTCTAAACATGGAAGAACGACGAATTGTTGCACTTATCGTTCCATTGTTAATTTGAATGTTTTTCTTTTCAGAATTTTTCACTTCTCCTGTGGAAGGCAAGTTTTGAAAATTGCACAGCCCGTTTAAACGTTGGAATACAGTGCTCTTAAGCCCAACTTCAGTAATAAATGCTGGCCTGTTGTTCTTGATAGTTGCGATTGCAACTTGCGTCAAAGGGAAAAATCCTTCACCAACGTTAATTGATCGATCACCAATACCGCTATCTCCTATAAATGCGTTGCCAGTACCTTGCGGGTCAACAACTAAATCTTTACTAACGATGCCAATTTTTTTAAATTTTGAAGTTGATGTATCCACGCATTTTAATGTTATTCTTTGATCTTTGCCTTCTTCGTCTGAAGGCTCAAAATTTTTCAGCTTTCTGTGTGTTACCTTCCAAACACTTCCACCAATCATAAAATGCTCGCCAAGCTGCATTGCACCGTCAGCTTCTTCTTGCAATGAAGCAACTGTTGAATTAATGTCGTCAACAGGCGCTCCACCTTCTTCTCTTTCGTAAAAGTCCTCAGGTATTCTTGAGTTTTGGATTGAAAATACAATTTCGTCGCCTTTTGCTACGTTTGAAATTACAGTCTTAAACGTTTTGTTGATGAATAATGTTTTATTAGTGTCGTTGTTTTTTGTACCGTTGTACTCAATAATTCCCATGCGTGGACTGTAATTTCTTCCAGTACCGTCATGAAATTTTTCAATAATTCTGTTTCGTTCGTCTTTGTCTGCATCTTTTGGAATAACGCCTCTGTCTCTCAAGGACTTGCCAATTGGTGTATTATCATCAACCGCTCCAGATTCCCCCATTACTTTCATTCGCTGCAATATAACTACTTTTTTTTGGTCTTGATCACTATCTTCGGCGATAAGATTAAGTTGATAGTTGACCCTAACGTTTGTGCCGTTTGCAATTGGACTATGGCACCCAAACGTTGCAGAATTTGAAGGCGTGTAAGCGTGACAAAAAAGTTGATTTGCCTCAAAACCTCCTGCATCCTCAACGTCAAAAACATCATCACTTTTTTTAATTTCTGGATCGCCAGAATCTAACGATTTGCGCGTTCCATATTGAATGTCACCGCCTTTAATGCGAAAGTTGCTTGGAAAGGATGCCTTGTGCCAGTAAAAAGCAAAATTATCGTCAAAAATTGCATCCAACGCATTGTTCCCTAGGAAGATCCCTTCCAAATCTGGCTTGTCAATGCCAATATCATTGACGCCTTGCTCACCGACAACAAACATAAGCTTGGCTCTTTGCGACGTTCCATGGCTAAACATCCGCGACCAAATCAGCTTTGGCGTTACCAGCATTCCGCCAATATCGTTCTTGTAAAGACCAAAAATTATGGGAACAGGCGAGGCATAATCTGCTAACTCTGCAAGCGTTTCAAAGCCGCGTGAAGGCGTAAAGCGATTGGCTCCTGTAATGCTGCCAAGATCTTTAAGACCACCGCCTTGGGCGCGTGGCATCTTTGGCTTTGGTGTAAGGAGATATGAAATACCAGTTAAAGTTAAACCAATCGCCAAATTGGTAAGAACTACTGTAGTCGCGCTTTTTGCTGCCGCTCCACCTCCTAAGTACGTCGCGGCAATTACTGCGCCAGACGTGACAAGCGCATTCTGAATATCAGGAATGTTTTCGTAGGCTGCTGGTCTTACCGCTCCACGTCTTCTAACCTCAGCCGTAAATGCTCGATACTCTTCTTCAGTTATCCCAATCGTCGCAATTAGCTGCCTTTCGTACGGAAGCAGTGGTACGTCGTAAATGCTTGGACCAATGACCACTGCACTTTTTGTGTCATCGGGCCGATATAGAGAATCCCTTTTTGCCATGTGACTGCGAATGTCCAGGATTGCTGCGGGAGCAGCAGAATGTCCCCATCATACGCAGGCTTTTCAACTCGCAAACCCCACCGCATTAGATCCCGGCACACTTCCCATTTGCTTGCCTCGTACCAGTTCTGCTTAAACGGTGGCGCGTCAATACCTATCCGCTCCAATGCCCGATAGCAAAGATGGATGCAATCGATATGACCATCACTACCGTCAGCACCAAGCCGATACGGCATTCCAATCAGATCACTGCAGTCGGACATTACTAGAAACTGGCAAATTACCAACAAGTTTTTTGGTTAAAGCACGCCTTGGAATGTCCGTTCCAACAGCATCTAACACTGAGCTGAGTTGCAGATTTAGCGATACGTTGTCCCAAGTACCGCCTGTAATTTGACCGGTGTAGTTATGCACACTTCGATGTACGCCACTAGATGGATTAGTTGAGTCTACAATTAAAACTTCGACCTGAACAACATAATGATCTCTAATTGCTAAGACTGCCCATCCGCGAGATAAATTATTGTTCGGGAAGACAAGATCAGCTTCCATGCCGTCCCCTGTACGGTTTACGGTTACGCCAGAAAAACCAAACGGTACGAAACCATACGAATTACTCTTGTATGTCATATCTTGATTAATGAAAAAGTTCTGAAAACGAAATTGCACATACAACCCTTTATCGCTGCCTGGATCATCTCGTAAAGCATTGATCGTTACGACATGGCCTAAAGCGTATTGGCTCATATTCCAATCCTCTTACGTGTACTGCCACTCATCTGTAAACGCTTCAGGGTTTGCTGTTCACCTTGTTTAGCACCTTGCTGTGCAGCCTGCTGCATTCCATTCTGGAATTGATCAGCAGTCACGTAGTCAATGCTATTGATCCGCTCCACTGTGTAGCGAACATCGATTGGAGCAGCAACAGCAGTTCCGCCTCCGCTTGCTCCTACTGTTTCAGCTGCAGCAAATTCTGGAATAACAGATTCGCCGCGACTGCCACGTGAATAACGCGACATTGCTGTACGCATTTTAGATTCAGGAATAACATATTCAGGCTCACCACCTTCACCAATTATTGCATTAGTTGGAGAAGTAACATATCCACCCTCTGCCATCGGGAACATGGTGGGATTTATTGCATTAAGGCCAGTTCGTATGCCAAATTGCAATACAATTGATCCTACATCTTTTAATATGCCAGCAAGACTTTCTTGAAGAGTTTTTGTACCATCAATTGCTCCCATAATTCCATTTACTAAGCCACTTTCAATTGCAGAGCCAATACTTTGATACAAGCCTTCCAGCCTTACAACTTGAGCTACTTGCTCTTCTAATAAATTATTTTTATTGACAAGATCTTCAACCTCTTGTTTGTTTAAATTTGTGTTTGATCTTAAAATGTTTGCAATTTGTTGTTTGATTCTAACTTCCTGCTCGTTGCCGTTTAATTTCGCTTCCAGTAGTGCACGTTGCTCTTCTAAAGGACGCAGTGAATCTTCTCGTGATCTTGCAATGCTTGCTTCTTCTGCTGCTAGCAAGCGAGCATTTTCAAGTTTAGTTGCTTCTGTTTTTGCCGCTGCAAGGTCTGCTATTGCCTGTTTTTCTTTTTCGGTCGTTGCACTTATAAGGCTTTTTAATTTATCTTGTTCGATTTCTTCCAGTCTCTGTTCATTTTGAATTCTAACAACGCCTAAAGCGTCGCCAGCCGCTTCGGCAAGTGCAATTTTCTCTTTAAATTTAGAAATTTCAATAACTTTTAAACGCTCTTGATCTAGCTTGGCTAAACGTTTTTGTAGACGTTCTTCTTCGCGACGTGCTTTTTCTGCAGCTGCATTTTTAGGCGGCTTGAAGCCCAATCTGTCTTCAAAATTAGTCCGACCCGTTATAGCGATAGTCTGGCGAAGTTTTTCAATTCTTGAATCTTTCAGCACTTCTTGTTTTACTTTTGATGTAAGCCTGCCTAAGACTGGATCAGTAGATTCACCCTTTCGTATAGCTCTTTGCCTTTCCCTGGCTGTTAAATTTCTAGTACCTTGTTTTTCAGCAACAATTTTGTCAAACTCAGCTCTAGCTTCTCCAGTCAAAGATCCTTGAAGACTGCCAAATTGTATGTCTGCTGATACACCACCTAAAACTGTATTGATAGCACTAAGAAATTTAGCCAAAGGTCCAGCAACAAAACCTTGAACAGCTAAAAACAAATGATTGATGATTCCAAGGAACTCTTTGGTTTCGTCGCCAAGAACTTGAAAACTTTCAACAGCATTTTTGCCAATTTGGCTAGCAAGATCCTTGGCAAGAACAGTCGCGAGTTCTTGCATTTTTCCTTGTTCTTCTAGCTGTAAAGCATGTTCTTTTACAGCATCACTGCTAAATAAATTCTTTTCTCGGAACATTTCTATTGTTCCAGAAGCTGAAGTTAGCGCTGTTCCTACGTTTACAACGCTGGCAATAAACGCATCAACTTGCTGTCCAATTGCACTAAACGCAATTTGCGCTCCAAAAGACCCCATTGCTCCGCCTATGGCACCACCTAAAATTGATCCCGCTCCACCTCCAAACAACAACGGAAAACCTGCACCAAGACCGATTTGCTCTAATCTTTTCATTCCTCCTAGGCGAGCAAGAGGAGAACCTGCAATGTTTGCGCCACCTCGTATTGGACTACGAGGACCACCAGCCCTTGCAGATGCAGTAATTTGAGCAGGAGATCCTATAAGATCTTTTCTTCCACCAATAGGACTTCTTTCTCCTCCTCTTTTAATTGCTTTCTCTAGCTCTTGTCTTTGATGATCATAGTAAGCAGGTGAGCCCACTAAGTTTTTATTTCCTCGTATAGGATTTTTGGCACCACCTTGGCGAGCAAGTTTAGATATTTGTTGACTTAAATCTTTAAAATAAGCAGGTGATCCTATTAAATTTTTATTTCCTTTGACTGGACTTGCAGGGCCACCAGTTGGAAACTTAGGTCCAAAAGGAGTGCTAGAAACTGTTTTACCAGCTAAAAATGCTGGTGACCCTGGAAAGCCTAGTCCTCCTCTAATAGGACTTGTAATTTGTCTGCCAGATGCAGCAATTTGCGCTGGAGAACCCATCATTGCCCGCGTTCCACGGACAGGGCTTGATGGGAAATTTTGCCTTTCTGATCGTAAAATTCTTGCTCTTGATTGATCTATTTCAAGCATCTTACGCAGCAAGCGTATTTCTTTTTCAGCACTAGCAAAACGTTTTGCGCTTTGCTGCTCTGATATTTTTCCTATTTGAGTTCTAAACTTTTGAACGTTAAGACCTTTAGCCTCTAGCTCATTAACTTTATTGACTAATTTTAATTTTCTTTCTTGAACATTTGTACGAGTGTTTATACCTTCAGCCGCCATGCGACCTTTACCTTGCATTGCATTTGCGCCCTGCAAACGCACACGTTTTCTTGCCTGGCTAATTAGCTGTTTATTCAAACGTAACTCTACCTTGTTTAAAGCGTTGCTTCTTGCAATAGCACGTTCTTTCCTTTGAGCAAATCTATCTATTAACTGAACAATTCCTCGCTCTTGTGCTTTTAGTTCTTGCGTGCTAGGTAGCAAACCAGCAATTCCAGACTTCTTGCGTGCACTACCACCTTTTGATTTTCCAAGCTTAGAAATTTTCTTGCCTATGCCATCAAGCTGCGTCTCAATATCCTTACTATTAAGCTTGATATTGACTTCGTACTCAGCAGCCACGACTAACCCGAGAACATTGCTCTCAGGTTAGCGCACCCTGCGATATTGAGCCTGTCGGCGACTACGCTCTATCTCCTTCTGTTCCCGATCTGACTTGACAGTGCAATAAGCGTTCCATCCCAGTAATTCCTCTAACGACATACTGGCTCGAAGCTCAGCCAACGTCATGCCTAGCTTTTCAGCAATGAAAAACTGCAAGAACAGATAATTGTCGTTCTCAATCGTCGCTTTTAATGGCGTCAGGTTCTTCCACCTCATCATTACCCTGCATCTTGCTCATAATGTCTAGGACAATGCTCAGAGGCAGTGAATTCCGAATCTTGGCGCGGTCGCCATCAGCAAAAATTCGGTTGCCAGCCTCATCCTCTGCCTTGCGAAGCACCATTTGAATTGCAAAATCCAAATTGTCCTCAGACGCAGCTATGTTTAGCGCCTTCATTGAATTGGTAATCAAGTCACGATCAGCAATCGTCAAAGGCGTCCAATAAATTTTTAGAACGACTTCCGTGCCACTTTTTATTGTGTAGCTGCTGCGTTCTTCAACGCTAAAAGCCTTGCACAGCTTATCGATCGCACGTGTAGTAGCCATAAAACTCAGTTAACTATCACAATATAGCTTATCCAAGGCGAACAGATGCAAATGCTTTGTCTAAATCGCGAAACAAACCTCCATTAAGAGTGTAAACCTTGTACCAGTCAGGGTTTTGCCCTTTAGATGTCAATTTAAATGGTGGCGTTTTATCGGTGCCTGTTTTGTGCTGCTTGTAAGTGACAGTTGCATTGTCAAATTCAGGACGGCCAACAACTGCACCAGGATTGTTAACGGCAAATCCAGCATAAGCAACTGAGTTCCCAATATAAAGAGGACTATTAACATCAACGACTAAAGCAGGAACCTTAGAGCTAGGACGTGGGCTGCCTTTTTTTGGAGGAATACCAGGACGATTTAGTTCTTTCTTGTGCTCGATAGCCCTAACAGTTCTTTTACTCAATTTCCAACTTCGACCAAATTTTTCTGTCCACCAAGGGCCAGCATGTTGCAAAGAAAAAATAATTTCTGGACCAGCAGCTGCTCGTCCATTTTCAATTAACTCACGAATGTCTTTCGTTAAATCAGTGATTGGTTTTGCCATTAGATTGCAGTAAAAGTACAGCTAATTACACTTGCAAAATGACTATTACCTTCCTCCGTAACAGCAGTTGGGCCACTGATCGCTCCAACCCTTGGCTTCACTGAATAAGTGTCTGTATAGTCCGAAGCGTTAACAGAAGTCAGACCATCTATAACTGATTCAGCAATGGCAGCGGCTACAGCACTACCCTTGTTTCTTGGCGTAAAAATTCCACATTGCACCGTTCCAGTGTATTGATCAACTGCCGCTCCATGGGCTTGAATCGTTGATTGCTCAAAGTTAATTGTCACCATTACATACTTCTTCGTTTTACCTGGCGCGGTAAATGGCACGTTGTCGAAAACAACTAAAACTGTGGCATCCGCCGCTGTGACTGCTGTTTTAATTGCAGTTTCAAGCGCAGCCCTGGCGTTTACAAGCGTCATTAGAACACCACCTGAATTATGTAAAGGTACTCTTCTTCACCTCTAAACGTACGAATGTCTTTGATCTTTGCAGTTCTTGTTGACCCAGCAAAAGGCAGCAAAATTTCATCTTGCAAAGTCGCTTGATTGTCGCCAATTTGATCAGGAGTTACCATTACTTTTGCAATGTTTTCCTGATAGCCGGCCTCCTCGTCAGAAACAATAAATTCGATTGGAGCGTTGAATGAAAAACTTGTGTCAGTCGTTGTGACTGCACCTGTCGCCACATCATAATTTGCAGCAGTTTTTCTTACATAAGTAATTGTTGTATCTAATGCCGCACCAAGCTCAGCAATGACTTGTTTGGCAACGTCCTTAAAAAGAGTGTTGAGAGACCCTGGCATGTCAACCTCTTACAACGCGGACTTGATACGACCCACTGCCACCCAGACAGTAAGCCCCGAGATAAGACTGAAGCCAAGGATAAACGTCAAATACGTTGTTAACAGTTCCAGTAGCCTGACTAGAAGTGTTGTACTTGACTTCCATATCCCCGAACTTGACCGCCTCATATATTCCGGTATCTCCGGTGTTTCCCGTGATTGCATCCGTGTCATTAGCCAGAGCGTTGGCTAATTCATAGGTAGCGTATTTGATGTCATCTGGAATCGCTGTGCAAACTAACTCCACACGATCCACGTGGTAATTATTGCGTGGCCAACTTAGCGCTTGGCTTGAGTCGCAACGATCACCATAAAAAACCAACGTGTCAATCCAGCGTGTAGCTGAAATCAATGCACGATTTTTTTTGTCGTCTTGCTTGTTATCCCATTGAGTGCTGTCTGGAACGGTCTCAAAATAAGCGTCAGCCTCCGCCAACGTCACAAAGCTGTTGGCTGTCGCACTCTTGAGGGTGGCGTTGATCGTGGCAGCCACGGCTTACCTTCCTACTTTTTTCATTGCCATTTTATGCGCTTCCGTAAAGGTCTTACCAGACCTCATCAGACGCCGCATTTCGGCCATGTGTTTTTGGGTGTGATGCTCTGCATGACGCTCCATCGCAGCTTTTTGCCGGTCAGTCAGCTTTTTAGAAGTGCTGTACGCCATGCCAAAAGAAAGTGGCCCCACCTAATGGTAGGGCCTTTGCTCTGATTAAAATCAGATGGTGCTGGTATCCAGCGGAGAGTTGACAGTCAACTGAACCATAGGGATCAGATCAATGTCATAAGTGGCAGCCCACTT